>Ga0209541_10007514_pt1 | contig 18302 bp, 18 predicted proteins | sample RifCSPlowO2_01_FD_184027 | JGI IMG/M metagenome (GOLD analysis project Ga0209541, IMG submission 184027) | Groundwater microbial communities from Rifle, Colorado - Rifle CSP2_plank lowO2_0.1 (SPAdes) (version 2) | ecosystem: Environmental > Aquatic > Deep subsurface > Groundwater | place... | reverse complement strand
GGATATCGTATTGCTTGATGATAATTTTGGGAGTATTATCTCGGCGATTGAGGAAGGCAGAAGCATATACAAGACAATAAAAAAGGTCATTCTGTATCTTTTCTCAACAAGCGCCGGAGAAACGCTTGTGATTTCCGCCGCGCTTTTTCTCGGGTACCCGTTGCCGATTCTTGCGGCGCAAATAATCTGGCTTAACTTTGTAACGGACGGATTTCTTGATGTGGCTTTAGCCATGGAGCCAAAGGAGGAAGGGCTTTTGTCCGGAAAATTTGAACATCCGAAAAAATATATTGTTGACTCGCTCATGGTTCAAAGAATGGCAGTTATGGCGTTGCCTATGATGGTCGGAACTATTTTTCTATTCAGCCGATATTTTGAAGCCGATATTGCCAAGGCGTGGACGGTATCGCTCACCACGCTCGCCGTCTTTCAATGGTTCAACGCTTGGAATTGTCGTTCGGAGAATAAGTCCATATTCAGCATGGATTGGTTCTCAAATAAATATCTAGTTGGCGCAACTTTGACAATTATCGCGCTCCAAATAGCCGCCATATACGCGCCTGTCATGCAGAAACTTCTTCGCACCGTCCCGCTTGAGCTTTCCGACTGGCTCGCAATCATACCGGTGGCCGCTTCAATAGTTGTCGCGGAAGAATTGCGGAAATTATTCTACCGAAGAAATTTTGTAAATAAGAGCAGGGAAATTATTTTATGAACTCGGCAATGTCAAGGTTTCGCCTTGACATGAGCAGGTTAGTTAAAACATGAAACTGTTGTTGACAAAAAGGTAGTTGTTTCCATATAATGCCATTATCGCAAAATTAATTATCAGTTAATTGTTTATCTCTATGAAAAACATAAAACCGTTGCATAACAATGTTTTGATAGAACCGTTTTCCGACGAAGAAAAAGGTTCCAAAACCAAATCGGGGATTTTCATTCCCGAAACAGTGGACAAGGAAAAGCCGGATCAGGGCAAAATTATAGGAGTCGGTCCGGGCAAAAGAGACAATGAAGGAAAACTTATTCCGATGGCCGTCAAAAAAGGGCAGAAGGTCGTGTTTTCCAAATACGGCCCCGATGAAATCAAGGTCGGCGATAAGAAGTACTATATTATAAGCGAAGACAGTATTCTTGCTGTTATAGAATAACAGCAAGAAAAATCCGAAGCACGAAGCACGAAATCCGAAATAATATTAAAATTAAAAATTCAAAAAGTTTCGAATTTCGATATTCGAATTTCGAATTTAATTTAAAAATATGGCAAAACAAATTATTTTCAGGGAAAAAGCGAAAGAAGGTTTGAAAAGAGGAATTGACGCGGTGGCGGACGCCGTCAAGATAACGCTTGGTCCGAAAGGCCGAAATGTCATTTTGGAAAAAGGCTACGGCGCGCCGACGATAACCAACGACGGAGTAACCATCGCCAAAGAAATTGAGCTGGAAGACAAAACGGAAAATATGGGCGCGGAGATTGCCAAAGAAGTGGCCGGCAAAACGAACGATTTGGCGGGAGACGGCACCACTACAGCCGTTGTTTTGACTCAAGCTATCGTCAAAGAAGGAATGAGGGTAACGACACTTGGCGTCAATCCGCTCGGCATAAGAAGAGGGATAGAAGCGGCGACCATTGCCGTGGTGGCCGCGCTGAAAAAAATCGCCAAGCCGATAAAAAACAAAGAAGAGATAGAACAAGTGGCCACGGTCTCGGCCGAATCGGAAGAGTTCGGCAAAAAAATCGCCCACGCCATAGACAAAGTCGGCAAAGACGGCGTGGTAACAGTGGAAGAGTCGCAATCGTTCGGAGTGGAAAGCGAATTCGTGGAAGGGATGCAATTTGACAAGGGTTACGTTTCTCCATATATGATAACCAACGCCGACAGGATGGAAGCGGTCTACGAAGAGCCGATGATACTTTTGGTAGACAAGAAAATTTCCGCCATCAGCGAGATTTTGCCCTTGCTGGAAAAAATCGCCGCCACCGGAAAAAAGGAGCTGGTGATTATCGCCGACGATTTGGACGGCGAGGCTTTAACGACTCTTGTCGTGAATAAATTAAGAGGAACATTCAACACGCTGGCCATTAAAGCCCCGGGCTACGGCGACAGGAAAAAAGAGATGTTGCAAGACATCGCCACCATAACCGGCGCCAAAGTCATTTCCGAAGAAGTCGGTTTGAAGCTGGACAAGGCGGAAATAAATATGCTCGGCAAAGCCAGAAAAGTCATCGCCACCAAAGACAACACGACCATCGTCGGAGGCAAAGGCAAGAAGCAGGATATTGACGCCAGAATCTTGGCGATAAGAAAAGAAATCGCCAAAAGCGATTCCAATTTTGACAAAGAAAAACTGCAGGAAAGGCTGGCCAAGCTGGTCGGCGGAGTGGCCGTAATCAAAGTCGGCGCCGCCACCGAGACGGAAATGAAATACGTGAAAATGAAAATAGAAGATGCCGTGGAAGCGACCAAAGCCGCCGTGGAAGAGGGCATTGTGGCCGGGGGCGGAACGGCCTTGCTCAAGGCCAACGCCATCGTCGCCAAAGAATTCGCCGAAGGGAAAATAAAAGCCCCCAAAGAATTCACCAAAGAATACGAAGTCGGTTTTGAAATATTGTTAAGAGCGATAGAAGAGCCGTTGAGGCAGATTGTCGCCAACGCCGGCAAACACGAAGGGGCCGTCATCGCCAACGACATCAAGAAAGAAATCGCCAAAAACAGCGCTTCCAATATCGGCTACGACGCTGGCTCCGACAGTATCGTCCCCGATATGCTCAAATCTGGAATAATTGATCCGGTCAAGGTAACCCGAACCGCTTTGCAAAACGCCGCTTCGGCCGCCGCCGTCTTGCTTACCACCGAAGCCGCCGTTTCCGAAATCCCGAAAGAAAAACCGGCTATGCCCCCGATGCCCGGAGGCATGGGCGGAATGGATTATTAAAAAAAGCCGATTATTTGATAAACACACCATCAAGGACCGTCCTTGATGGTGTGTTTGGTTTAAATTTTTTGACTTGTATGTATCGTAAAACTTTGCTATTATTAATTTAATTATGAAGAATATCATCCAATTTTATATAAACAAGGGCGAAAAATACTATGTGGCGCAAGGAATTGATTTGCCGGTAGTAACACAAGGAAAAACCTTGGATGAATTGATGAAAAATATAAAAGAAGCCATTGATCTCCATTTAAGCTATTTATAATCAAGCGTTAAGATATGTTTCAGACCAGGAATTAAGGAGTTGTTTTTATTTGAAATAAAAAAACCCTCACTTGGACATTCAATGTCCAAGTGGGGTTTTGATGATGTCTAAAAAAATAAAGAGCAACATGATATACTGTAGATGCAGGAAATTGATGAAATAAAAATAGTAAAAAAGATCAAATGTTCAAGCGAGAAATAAAATAGTCGAATTATCAAAATAACCTAAATTTAAAAATATGTTTTGTTTAAGTTGTGGTTTAAAAATTGAAGAAAGCGATAAGTTTTGCAAAAAATGTGGACAAGAGCAAAGGCTTATTACAACAGACTATGAAAAAGTGGAGGAAAATGATTTAGTAGAAAATAAAAATAAATATGATGATATGGACGACATTGAAAACGAAAACAAGATAACTCCAAGTAAAGACCCCGAGGCGGTAATAATTAAAGAAGAAAATTTTCTTAAAAAAATTTTTAAGGGGGTAGGTACGGGCGGTTTAGTCGTAGGCGGTGGATTTCTCTATATCTCATTTACTATTCTGCAGTTTTTATTTGTTGCTTTTGCGGGCCTATCAATGATAGGGCTGGCAATTTCGTTATTTTCTGAAGGTTCAATAATTTGGGGACTGGTTGCTCTCTTTATAGGGACTCCCATAGCAATCGGTCTTGCAAGTTATTTCTTTATATTCTTTTTATTCCTAGCGATTCTGGCATTGATAATTTGGGGCATTATCTATATTTTCGGATTTGATGTTTCGTTCGGTAGCGTGTGGGACGGTATTTGGTTGGTTATAAAAGTGTTGATTTTGGGAGGCATGGCTTTCTTTGGGGTTAGCTCACTTATAGGGGCGGTAAAAAATAAGAATGTGTTGTCCTTTTTCAAGGAAAATTGGTTTTATATTCTTATTTTCCTTTTCCTCTTCTGGCTATTTTTCTAAGATGTAAAAATTATGGAGCAAAACAAAAAGAAAAACATCGCATTACTTATTACTGCTGCCTTTTTGTTCGTTGCTCTGTTTGACGGCTGGTCTTACGGATTTTTTACGCTCTTGCGGTTTGTTGTGTTTACAAGCTCTGCATATGTCGCATGGATAGTATATAAAGCAAAAAACGAGAAATTAGTTTGGATTTCTTGCTGTGCTGTTCAATCCATTTATCGTCATTCATCTCAACCGCGAAATTTGGAGTGTTATTGATTTGATTGTGGGGGTGTTTATGGTGTTTTCGGTATTTATGCTAAAATTAGATTACAAACCAAGCACTACTTGATATTTTAAGTAGTGCATCAGCTAATACGGGCACAAATTCCGTTGGTGTTAAAAACGAGGGCGAGGCAGAAATAACATACCATCAAGGGGAGGCCTTGATGGTATGTTATTATTTTTGTATTTACAAAAGTTATCACTTTTTAGGCGATAGCGTCAAAAGTGATAACTTAGCCATCTTTGTTAGCCAAGAATGTTGAACACCGAGTGTTCAACATTCTATTCAGAACTGTTTTGTGTGAATTTAAAAATCTTTTTGCGCTTGCGTATTTTTGTTTGACATAGTATAATGTTTGTGGTTTTACATTGAGCGGTTTCTGGTTCAAGTTTTTCTTGGGCTAGAGGAAAGTCCGAACTCCCTTCTCCGACGCAAGGTCGGAGAAATAAAAGGTAGCGGGTAATACCCGTATGGAGCAATCCAATAGGTGCGAACAGAAACGTCCCGATGCGAAAGTGTCGGGACGCCCCGCAAAGCTTTTAGCGGCGTGGGGCGAGTAAAACTATACGGTTATATATTGTCCCCCTTCGCTCTATGAGCTACGGAGGGACATTAAAACCAAAGGTTTTAATGAAACGGCAAAATCCTTACCCGGGTGCAAGGCCGAGTCCGCCGATGAGGCGGAAGTGCCGCTATATTCCGCCTCTTCGGCGGATGTGATTTCGCGAGCAATCGCGGAACAAGATAAATAACCGCATCCGCCGAAGAGGCGGAAACAGAATTCGGCTTATGATATGTAAAATCACAAATAAAAAGACTCCGTTTCAAAGCGGAGTCTTTTTATTTGTGTCAATAGTGCAAAAAAAAGGAAAAAGTGTAATATGGCGGATATAAATTATGTCCGCCAAGTATCGTTTCATTTCTTTCTTGCTTATATTGGCCGGTTTGGGCATCGCCTATTTTGATGCGGTTAATTTTTTAAAGCCGGAATCATTTTTATATTCTAGAATTTTGTCCATTCCGTTCAAGCTCGGCTTGGACTTGCAAGGCGGGGTGCATCTGACTTACAAAGCGGATTTATCCGCCATCAAACCGGCTGAACAAAACAATGCCATGGAGGGATTGAGAGATGTCATAGAAAGAAGAGTCAACGCTTTCGGAGTGGGCGAACCGCTAGTGCAAGTGGAGAAATCAGCCGGCGGAGACCAAAGGCTGATCGTTGAGCTTCCGGGTGTTTCCAATGTTAACGAGGCGATAAAAATGATAGGCGAAACGCCATTTCTGGAATTTAAAACGGAAAACCCTGCCGCCGACAAATTGACGGAAGAAGAGAAAAAAGATTCTTCCAAAGTTTTCGTTTCTTCCGACTTGACGGGCCGATATTTGAAAAAAGCCATTCTTGATTTTGACCAAACGACATTTGAGCCGATTATATCTTTGGAATTCAACGACGAAGGCGGAAAACTTTTCGCCAAAATGACCAAAGAGAATGTCGGAAAATCAATCGCCATTTTTTTGGACGGCGCGCCGATAAGCGTTCCCAATGTCCGAGAAGAAATTACCGGCGGAAAAGCCCAGATCACCGGCCAATTCACTCCCAAGGAGGCCAAACTTTTGGTGCAAAGACTTAATTCCGGCGCTTTGCCCGTGCCGGTCAGCCTTATTTCCCAGCAAAGCGTCGGGCCGACTTTGGGAGAAAAGTTTTTGGCCAAAGGCGTAATGGCCGGAATTTACGGGATGATTTTGGTGTCCTTGTTTCTTATATTATGGTACAGATTGCCGGGTTTAGCGGCCGTTTTGGCGCTCGGACTTTACACCATAATAATTTTGGCTTTGTTCAAACTCATACCGGTTACTTTGACGGCGGCCGGCATTGCCGGATTCATCTTGTCCGTCGGCATGGCGGTAGATGCCAACATTTTGATATTTGAAAGAATGAAAGAGGAATTGAAGAAAGGGAAAAATTTGCAGTCGGCCGTTTCGGAAGGGTTCAGCCGGGCGTGGCTTTCCATCAGGGACTCCAACATTTCCAGCTTGATCACGGCGGGCATTCTTTTCTGGATGGGCACCAGTATGATTAAAGGATTCGCTCTTACCTTGGGGGTGGGAATTCTAATCAGCATGTTTTCGGCCATTACCGTCAGCCGGACATTCTTGCTGGCCATTGGATTGAATGGAGAAAGCAGGGTTGGCAAGTTTTTATTCGGGTCGGGAATTAGGTAATTTTTAGATTTTAGATTTTATTTTTTAATTTGAAACATGTTTATTATAAAATACAGAAAAATTTGGTACGCGTTCTCTTTGTTCATAGTTATCGCCAGCCTGTTTTCCATATTAAAATTCGGCTTGAAGCAGGGGATTGATTTCACTGGCGGAGCCCTTTTGGAAGTGGAATACGCCGCCAAACCCGATGCTCTTGCCGTAAAACAAAAAATTGAAAGTCTTTCTTTGGGAAGCGCAGTTGTCCAGCCGTCAGGAGAAAAAAATATAATCGTCCGGATGAAAGATCTTACGGAAGAACAGCACCAGAAAGTTTTGTCCGCTTCTTTGAGCATCGGCCAAGGGAAAGAGATAAGATTTGATTCCATCGGCCCGGTCATCGGCAAAGAATTGAAGAAAAAATCAATCACCGCCATGATTTTGGTCATAGTAATGATTATTCTTTACATCGCTTTCGCTTTCAGAAAAGTTTCCCAGCCGGTCAATTCGTTTTATTACGGTCTGATGGCGGTCGTCGCTCTTATCCACGATGTAACTTTACCGGCCGGAGTATTTGCCGTTCTTGGCCATTATTACGGAGTGGAAGTGGATACATTGTTTGTGACGGCGCTTCTTACCGTGCTCGGATTTTCCGTCCACGACACCATAGTTGTTTTTGACAGGATACGGGAAAATTTGAGAAATAATGGAAGCAAAAATAATTTTGAAACCGTTGTCGGCGCCAGCGTCAGCCAGACCATCGGCCGTTCCATCAACACTTCTCTTACCGTCATTCTAGTTTTGCTGGCGATATTTTTCCTGGGCGGGGAATCCACCAAATATTTTTCCCTAGCCTTGCTTATCGGGGTGGCCATCGGAACATACTCGTCAATCTTTCTCGCCTCGCCCCTATTGGTGACTTTGCAAAAACTTAAAAAAGGAAAAAGTAATTAATGGCAGTTTGTTAAACTAGACCCGAGAAGTTATATGCACGAAGAAATAGAAGTCAAATTTTTGAATATAGATGTCAGTAAGACCGAAGAGAAACTGAAAAGTATCGGCACCAAAAAAGTCGGCGAATATTTTTATCGCCGGCAGATTTTTGATTATCCCGGCTATACCCTTGATAAAAAAGGAGCTTGGCTTCGTCTGCGGGATGAAGGCGATAAGATAACTCTAAGCTTCAAGCAGAGGCTTGGCATAGGAGCTCATGACGGATCGGTTTCCGATACCGGAATGGAAGAAATAGAAATTGTTGTGAGCGATTTTGAAAAAACAAAAAAACTGCTTTTGAAAACGGGTTTTATAGAAAAATTCTATCAGGAGAATAAAAGAATTAGGTGGGAAAAGGAAGGGGTTGAGTTTGATATCGATTTTTGGCCTCAGCTTGAGCCTTATCTGGAAATTGAAGCGAAGTCATGGGAGGAAATTGACACAGCCATAGGCTGGCTCGGTTTGAATCTCGCTGACAAAAAGATTTTTTCCGCCAATCAAATTTACAAATCAAAAGGTATTAATGAAATTGATTATTCCAAGATGACATTTGACGGTTTCGTTAAGCGATTATGATTATAAGAAAAAAAGCATGGCCAAAGATATTTGAAGATGTCCTTTCCGGCAAGAAAAGATTTGACTTGAGGCTTGCCGACTTTGATATCAAAGAGGGCGACACTTTAATTTTGGAAGAATGGAGTCCTGAAACGAAAAAATACACCGGCAGAAAATTGGAGAAAAAAGCTGGCTATATCTTGAAATTTGATTTGGATAAATTCGGACAAAAGAAACAAGTTGAAGAAAAAGGGCTTTATGTGATTCAGCTTGAATAAAAGCCTTTTTTCTTTTATTACATTCTCAAAATGTTCAATATCGGATGTTAAACATTGCAACTTGATACTTAATCTATAGTGAGAACTTCTTCAATGTATTTGACTTTATTTTCCAACTTTTTGATTTGAAAGCCGTGCTGTTGCAAAGTTAATTTTTCTATATTATCAACTTTCTCTTTGATATCTTGAACATCGGATTTTAAGAAATGAATGTCTGTTTTCACAGCCTCCAAATCTTCTTTGCTGGCGGTTTTGTCAAATCCGCGTTTGGTCATCGCGGCCAAGTCGTCTATTTTTTCATCTATTAATTTTTCCTGTTTTTTGAAACCGTCAGCCACAATGACGGTCAAATTGCCGATCTTTTCATCAGTCGTTTTTTCCTGTTTTTTAAAACCGTCAGCCATCGTGGCGGCAAGATTATCTGTTTTTTTGTCAGTTGCCTTGAATCCATTAGATGTTGCAACAGCCAAATTATCAATTGTTATTTTTAAATCATCAATCGTTATTCTTTTGATTTTCGCTTTTGCCATACATTAATTATGCCCGCTATTTTTCCCAAGTCAACAATGTAAAGTGTCTTTAAATTGTGTATAATCTAAACTCATATGCCTTTGGAAATCAAACAAAACGAACCGCTTTCAAAGCACACGACTTTTGCCATCGGCGGACCGGCGAAGTATTTTGCCGTCGCCAAAACAAAAGAAGAAGTTTTGGAAGCGATTGGCTTTGCCGAGGGTAAAAAACTTCCCTTTTTCGTGCTGGGCGGAGGGAGCAACATTTTGATAAACGACGGCGGTTATGACGGATTGATTATAAAAATACAAATTGGGGGAATTAAAGTTAACGAAGATGAGATAACGGCCGGAGCGGGCGTATTGCTTAGCCATCTTGTGAACGAATCGGCCAATAAGGGTTTGTCCGGCCTGGAATGGGCGGTAGGAATTCCCGGCACGATAGGCGGAGCAGTCAACGGCAACGCCGGAGCTTATGGCCGTTCCGTCTCCGAGTCATTGAATGAGATAATTGTCTTGGCGGAAGAGGGCGAAGATGGCGGAAAATGGAAAGAGAAAAGATATTCCAACAAGGATTGCGGTTTTGAATACAGAAAAAGCAAATTCAAACATTTGGCCAACAGAGAAATTATTTTGGAAGTTGTTTTGAACCTGCAAAAAAGCGACACCGAAAAGGTCAGAGGGGAGATAAGAAACACAATCCTGCAAAGGAAAGGCAAGATACCCGCCCAGCCCTCGGCCGGATGCGTTTTTAAAAACATAAAAAAGGACGGACATTTGGTCGCCACCGTCGGCAATCTGGTGGAAGAATGCGGATTGAAGGGGGTAAAATCGGGCAACGCAGAGATACCGCATCTTCACGGGAATTATGTCGTCAACTTGGGAGGCGCCAAGGCCGAGGATGTGCTAAAATTGATAAACCTCTGCAAGCAAAAGGTTAAAGACAGATTCAATCTGGAACTGGAAGAAGAAATAGTTGTGATGTAAAATATGAATATGAAAAAAAATTGGGTTCTGGGTTTCTTGGGAGTAGCCGTTATTTTGTTCAACTATCTCGGTTTTTCCTATTCCATCAAAACCGCCATTATGATAGCTCTCGGCTTGGCCGTTTCCTTCATCTCTTTCAGGGGGATAATCAAGGACAAGTTTCTGGCAAGAATGAAAAAAGGCGAGGAAAAAAACGATGGCCTTCAAAAAAACAGCGAAAAAACGGTTAATTAAAAAAAGATTCATCACTGCCGCCTTTGCCGCGGCGTTTTTTGTTTTTCTGGGTTTTAGTTTTCCATACAGTGGAATAGTTTTTGAATATTTGCCCGGGGCTGTCGGCGTGTTGCAAGAAAAAGAAACCGTTCATCATATCAAAACACCCAACGAAGTCAGAGGAATTTATATGACCAGCTGGGTGGCTTCCACCAACAGCATCAGGCGGGGTTTGGTCAAGATTGCGGAAGATACGGAAATCAACTCCATTATCATTGACATAAAAGATTATACCGGCAAAATCGCTTTTTTGATGAAAAACCAGAAAGTTTTAGAAGCCGGCTCTTCCGAGGATCGGGTAAAAGACATGAAAAAGTTTCTTGAAGAACTGCATAGCAAAAACATTTATGTCATCGGCCGGATAGCCGTTTTTCAAGACCCGTATTTGGCGAAAGCGAGGCCGGATCTGGCCGTTAAAAGAGGGGATGGAGTTGCGAATTGGAAAGATTATAAAGGAGCGTTGTGGCTTGACCCTTGTTCCAAGGAAGTTTGGGATTATACCATCGCCATTGCGAGAGAAGCCGAGTCCGTCGGTTTTGACGAGCTTAATTTTGACTACATAAGATTTCCTTCCGACGGCAATATGAAAGACATAAAATATCCTCATTGCGATGCCACTTTGACTAAGCCGGATTTGCTGGAAAATTTTTTCTATAATCTTAAAAAAGGGCTTAATGATCTAAAAGTTCCTCTCTCGGCGGACTTGTTCGGCATGGTTGCGACCAATTTTGACGACCTTAACATCGGCCAGGTGCTGGAAAGGGCGGAGCCGTATTTTGATTACATTTCCCCGATGGTTTATCCGTCCCATTATCCCAAAGATTACAACGGCTTTCCCAATCCGGCCGCCAAACCGTACGAAGTGATAAAGCTTTCCATGGACAGCGCAGTCAAGAGACTGCTGGCGGCTTCTTCTTCACCGTTTAAATTAAGGCCGTGGCTTCAAGACTTTGACTTGGGCGCCAATTACGACGCCGCCATGATAAGGAAAGAAAAACAGGCGGTCTACGACGCCGGTTTAAATTCTTGGTTGCTATGGAGCCCGTCAAATAGATATACGATAGAAGCCCTTGACAAGTAGTAAAAAATAGTATAGTATAATGTTGTATTTGAAAGTTTGTACATTTAATTTTGTATATCATATCCTAACTCATTTTTAGAGAAGAAAGAGGTGTGGAATGAAGATGAAGATTAGTTTATTACCTTTATTGTTAGTATTAGCTTTAGTATTAGCTTTGGCATTAGCTTTTTTCCAAAATCATTAAATGAGATCTTCAAAGCCATGCGATTGGAAACAATCAATCGCATGGCTTTTATATTTTTTTAGACAAATTATAGACAAAAAATTAGAAACAAAACACCATTGTCCATAAACGAGCCGATCGGCACAAATATAGACAATGCGCGAATACGCGCGGTACAATATAAAAACAGAAAAAATAAAAACAGAGTGTTGATTTAGGTTATTTTGTAGAAACTTGCTTCAATAAATTTCTGAAATGGTATAAAGTTTTTCCGTCCGTCATTTCATCCACCAAGAAAATTTTTACAAAAGGCTTGAGGTTAAAAACATCCTTTATAAATTCTATTTCATAAAGGCAGGGGAACGGATGAATCCACGCGCTTTTCTGGCATTGATAAAAACCCATATCGTTTAACTTTTTTCGGAAAGCGACTCTGCCGCTTCTCTTTTTTTCAGGAATATCAAAAATAATCAGCCTCCATTTATTGTCCCATTCCTTGGGCGCGCTTATTTGCAGTTCATCAATGATGAATTTTCTTACTTTGCCTTTTCCTTTTTCAGAGAATCTGTAAAATAAACAATCATCTTTTTCTTTTATAAATTCCAAATCTCCTTTTTTCTTAAGTAAATTAAAATTTTTCCAAATCTTGCGGTATTTTTCCATTCCCCGCCTTTTTTTCCCGCGGGAAATTTTATTTATTTCCATTAATAATCCGGGAGCCATAGCTCCCAAAGTTATTATTCCTCCCGTGGCCATAATCGCCAATGTTGCGTTTAAAATGGATTTAGCGGTTTTGTTTTCAGAAATAATTTTATTTATCTGTTTTACAACACCTTGGTCTAAAGCTTCAAATTTTATAGGCTTGTGTTTTGGCATTTTTTAATTCGTTGATTATGCGCATGTATTTCTATTGTACACAAATGGGCCGATCGGCACAAATGTGGACAATGATAACAATGGTAATTTGTGACAGATGGCAGGAGTGGCGCGATATGGCATGGCATTGTGATTGCCTGACATTTGTTTATAATTAAAAGCGAGGTGAAAGTATAAACTTGTTTGTATTTTCATCGAATAATTTAATTCTACGAAGTATAATACAAACAAACATAAAAAATGGCGGAAAATGACAACAAGATAATATATTTTGCCGAGACGAATTTTAGAAACGAAAAGAAAAAATTCGGCATCAAAAAGCGCGACAGGGCCAGGCATATGTATGTCATCGGCAAAACCGGCGTGGGCAAGACCACGCTTCTGGAAAATATGGCCATTCAGGATATTTTAAACGGCGAGGGCGTGGGCATTGTGGACCCGCACGGCGAATTTGCCGAGAAAATGCTGAAATTCGTGCCGGAAAATCGCGTCAAAGACGTGCTTTATTTCGCTCCGCACGATATGGACTGGCCGATAGCTTTCAACGTTATGGAAAATGTGGACCCGACCCAAAGGCATTTGGTGGCCAACGGATTGCTCGGGGTATTCAAGAAAATATGGCCGGATGTCTGGTCGCCTCGGATGGAGTACATTTTGAACAATTGCATCTTGGCCTTGCTGGAATATCCCGACTCAACTTTACTTGGCATCAACAGAATGTTGTCGGATAAAAATTACCGGGACGAAGTGGTGGAAAACATCTCCGATCCGGTGGTGAAGGCTTTTTGGACCAACGAGTTCGCCAAATACTCGGACAGATTTATGACTGAAGCCAGCGCCGCCATTCAAAACAAGGTCGGCCAATTCATCTCCAATCCGCTTATCAGAAACATCATCGGCCAATCCAAATCTTCTTTTGATATCAGGGAACTGATGGATAATAAAAAGATATTCTTGATGAACCTTTCCAAGGGAAGGATAGGCGAAGAGAACTCCCGCCTTATCGGCGCCATGCTTATCACCAAAATTTACTTGGCGGCCATGAGCCGGGTGGACATTCCGGAAAGCGATCGGGAAGATTTTTATCTTTATGTGGACGAGTTTCAAAACTTCGCCAACGAATCGTTCAAAGACATTCTTTCGGAGGCTAGAAAATACAGGCTCAATCTTATCCTGGCCCATCAATATATCGCTCAAATGGAAGAGAGCATCAGAGATGCGGTTTTCGGCAACATCGGCACTTTGGTGACTTTTCGCGTGGGCGCTTACGACGCTGAAACTATGGAAAGCGAGTTTGCGCCGGAGTTTGAAATTCAAGACATCGTCGGACTCGGTTTCGGCAGTATTTATTTGAAGTTAATGATAGATGGAATGGCTTCAAGGCCGTTTTCCGCCGGCACCTTGCCGCCGATAAAAACGGCGGGCAAGACTTTTGAGGAAAAAATAATTGAGTATTCGCGCGAACAATACGCCACGTCAAAAAAAGAAGTGGAAGAAAAAATCGCCGAATGGCACGCCCAAATCGCCGGAGAAATTAAAACAGAAAAAGAAGTCGGCCGGACATCGGTCAGAAAATCAATTCCTCACCCGGGGAAAAGCGGCGATCAGCCTCAAATATATGAAGCCGTTTGTTCCGTCTGCGGCAAAAAAACATATGTCCCCTTTCAGCCTGACGGCAAAAGGGCGATTTATTGCAAAGCGCACAGAAACGCCGGACAGCAGATTCAACACCAGCAAAAACCGGAAGAACCATCAAGGTCTCTCCTTGCGGCAAAGGGATTTTCCGGCGCCAATGTCAGGACAATGAATTCTTCCTTTCAAAAAAGCCCCGATTTAAGCGAAGAAACTATTCATTTAAGCGAGCTTGGCCGCCATAAAAAAGCCGAGCCGAAGCTGGACGAGCTTCGCAAAGTTCTTGGCGAGGTTTTGGGAGATGAAGAAAAATTTGACGCCGAGGAAGAATATGATTACGAAGAAAAAACTGGTATGCCGATTAAAGTTGAAGAAAAAAAACAAGAAGAAAACAACGGTAAGAATATATTGAAACCGGGAGAAAAAATAAAATTTGGGCAATAGAAATGCGAAAAAAGTTTTTATCAAAACTCGCCGTCCCGCTGGTATTGATGGTTTGGGCGCTTTTTCCGTTTTTAGCCAAAGCCTCGGTTTATATCAGTGAGATAATGTATGACATTGACGGCAGTGATGACAAAAAGGAATGGGTTGAGATTTACAACGGCAATGCCGGTGAAATTAATTTAAAAGATTGGCGGTTTAATGACGGTTCCAATCATATTTTAAACGAACCGCCCGCAAACGGCGGAAGAGGTTCGCTGGTTCTGCCCGCTTATAGTTACGCCATATTGTCTTCAGATGCGACGACAACGGTAGCCAATTATTCGGCATATTCCGGCATTGTCATAGACACGGTAATGAGTTTGGGAAACACATCCGAGACTCTCAAAATAATTGACGCAAGCGGAGCAATTATAGATACTGTTTCTTATAATTCTTCAATGGGAGCTAACGGCGACGGCAATTCGCTTCAAAAAATAAACGGTGTTTGGTCGGCTAAGTCTCCGACATTTGGTTATGCCAACGCTTCAAGCGCTCAATCATCAAGTTCCAGTTCCCAAGAAAATCAATCTTCTTCCGCAAGTATTTCCTCGTCTTCATCTTCCGCCGCAGAGGTTGTCGCTTCCGGAAGTGTCGCTTATAATTACAAAAGCGAACAGATTTCCGCTAAGGCGGGAGAAGACAAGACAGCCGTGGCGGGAGCGGATATTGTTTTGGAAGGAAATGCCCTGGGTTTTAAAAAAGAGCCGCTTCTAAATGCGAGGTATTTCTGGAATCTTGGCGATGGCAGTTACAAAGAGGGGAAAAACATTCGGCATATATACAAATACCCTAACAGCTACATTGCCGTTCTCAATGTTTCGTCCGGAGATATTTCGGCTTCGGACAGAATAAATATAAAGGTTATCTCGAACGAGTTGCGAATTATTGAAACAAAAAGCGAATTTATAAAGCTGAAAAATAAGTCCGGCATTATCCTTGATGTTTCCGGCTGGTTTTTGAAAGCTGGCGGAGCGATTTTTAAATTTCCGGATTATTCTTTGGTTGCGGCCAATTCGGAACTGATAATTTCTTCCGATGTTTCCAAATTAAAGTTTGCCGGCAATAATTTTTCGGCGGAATTATTGTATCCCAACAACTCTGTCGCTTTTTCTTACCTGCCTGCCGGCGAGGCAGGCCTGCCCGCATCTTCTTCGTCCTCGTCTTCAAAACCCAAAGAAATAATTTATTCCAAACCGCCGGAGAAAAAAGTGGAGATTGCGGTTGTCCCATCAGTCGTTTCTTCAAAAAATTATTCAAGTTCATCCGCCGCGGCGGACAAGGGTCAAAATTTTTCGGCGGAAAATAACCTTGCCAGTGTGATAACTATCGGCGATAAAAAAAATTCCGGCTCCAAAATATGGCTTATTCTGGCCGTAATTACGGGAATAATCGGCGGTGCGGGAGTTTTTATTACTAGAAAAATTTAATCGCAATATAAATTGTCAGCAAATAAAATTCTACGCTTATTTTGCTCCAGCCTAATTAGTGGTATGATTTTAAATATTGAGAAATGGTTTCTTTTAACATTTTTTCCAAAGAGAATTCTTTTTTAATTTTTTCATTTAAATTTCTAGCCAGATTTTCGCGCAAAGCTTTGTCGTCAATGAGTTTTTTAATGGCAACAGCGAGTTCTTCCGGATTGGCCGGCGCGACAAGCAAACCTTCTTTTCCGTTTTCAATTATTTCCGGAATCCCGCCGACATTGGAAGCTATTACAGGCAACTCGGCCAAACCGGCTTCCAATATCACATAAGGCAGGCCTTCTTTTAAGGATGGCAAAACAAAAATATCAAAATTTTTGAGATATTTTGAAGCGTTGGGAATGTTGCTGATGATGTTTAATTTTATGTCCGGGAAATTTTTGCTCGCTTCTATTAGATATTTATGCCCCTTGTTTTTTGTCGCTTCTCCTATAGTACCGACAACGAATTCTTTTTCCGTCCTTTCTTGGAAATTATAATCCGCCGGATTTATTCCGTTATGAATAACGGTTAATTTTCGCGCCGGCGCGATTTTGTTTTTTATCGCTGAATTATAATCGTTATGCGAAACGCAAATGATATTGTCGTAAAAAAGGCAAGTGATTTTGCTGGCCAGTTTTATCAAAAATATTTGCCATTTCGGCCGGCTTTCCAAAAAAGCCCAGCCGTGAACGGTGAAAATGGCGGTTAATCCGCCCTTTGGCGGTTTAACCGCCAAATAATTATCAGAAGATGACAAAGCCTTTTCTCCTTCTCGGCCATAAGGGGGAGTCATACGAAAAGGCTTTGTCATCTTCTTTGCCGCAGAATAAATAAAATTTGCCAAACCCGCAACTCCGCCCGCCTTGGAACTGGAAACATGGACGACATCCGGCTTTGTTTTGAACAAAATTTTCAGAATCTCAAAAAAAGAAACGATTTCTTTCCAAAAACTTATGTCTCTTTGGAAACTTTTTATTTCCAGATACGGCAAACCGGCGGACATTATTTTTTCCGCCATTATTCCTTTCCCTCCGCCCGCTATGACCGGTTCAAACGAGTCTTTCGGCAGATTGGCCGCCAAATCAAAAACATATTTCTGCGCTCCGCCCCAGACGGATTTGGTGATGATAAAAAGTATTTTTTTCGTTGATTTATCGGGCATTTTATTGTATTATTGACAATATAACATATTTATGGATTTTTACGAAGAACGCAAAAAAAGAGTCTTGATTTTTTCTTTGGCTTATCTCCCTTTTGTGAGCGGGGCGGAATTGGCGGTAAAAGAAATTACGGACAGAATAAATGACTTGAAGTTTGATTTGATAACGCTTCGATTTGACCGCAAATGGGCAAAACAAGAAAAAGTAGGCAACATAAATGTTTACAGAATAGACGGAGGAAAACTTATTTTTCCGTTTCTGGCATTTTTAAAAGGATTAAGTTTAAACAGAAAAAATAAATATAATATCGTTTGGTCCATAATGGCCAACCGCGCCGGATTCGCCGCTTTGTTTTTTAAATCATGGCATCCAAAAGTTAAATATCTGTTAACCCTTCAAGAAGGAGACACTTTGGACTATCCGGAAAAAAGAATGGGCTTGGCTAAAATTTTTATCGGCGGATTGTTCAGAAAAATTTTCACCAAAGCCGATTATGTCCAAGCGATAAGCAATTATCTGGCTGATTGGGCAAGAAATATGGACGCAAAAGCGTCTATTGAAGTGGTGCCGAACGGGATAGATGCAGAAAAGTCCATAAAGTCGAAAGTCCATAAAGTCGAAAGTCAGAATAATAAAATTATTATAACAACATCAAGATTGGTTCATAAAAATGGAATTGATATATTGATAAGAGCGGCAGCAGAATTAAAAAAACTGGCTCCAGAAATTAATTTTAAGATTAAAATTCTTGGAGACGGTTCGGAGGAAAAGAAACTAAAAAATTTAGCGAAAGAATTAAAAGTTGACGACATTGTTCAATTTTTTGGTCATATTGAACAGGAAAAAGTTTATGACTATCTGGCGGAAGCGGATATTTTCGTCCGGCCATCAAGAACGGAAGGTTTGGGCAGTTCGTTTTTGGAAGCGATGGGCGCGGGTTTGCCGGTTATAGGAACGCCGGTAGGGGGCATTTCCGATTTTCTTAAGGACGGCGAAACGGGCTTATTTTGCAAAGTTGACGACCCGAAAGATTTGGCGGAGAAGATAAAAAAGTTGATAATGGACGAAACCTTAGCCAATCGCATAGCCGAAAACGGCCGCCGTTTAGTTTTGGAAAAATATGATTGGGATGATATTGCCCGAAAAATGAAAGAAATATTTGCGAAGTTGCTTAAAAAAAGAGAAGAGTTATAATAAAGTGGACATATAAGTCCATAATAAATGAACACAGTAATCAAAAATA
>Ga0209541_10007512_pt1 | contig 18304 bp, 26 predicted proteins | sample RifCSPlowO2_01_FD_184027 | JGI IMG/M metagenome (GOLD analysis project Ga0209541, IMG submission 184027) | Groundwater microbial communities from Rifle, Colorado - Rifle CSP2_plank lowO2_0.1 (SPAdes) (version 2) | ecosystem: Environmental > Aquatic > Deep subsurface > Groundwater | place... | reverse complement strand
AATGCTCAATAAATCTTCAACTGTCCCCAGTCCATTGAGATTGCGATTATAGTATTCTATTTCTTGCCCACGATATGTGAACCAAGTTCTTCCTTGTTCAGTAAGAGAGCCGCGTGGCAGATAAACACCCTCGTTCGATACTCGTTCTTTTGATACCCAGCCACAAATGTAAAGTATCCATTTTCTTTGTCTGGTCGTACCCGGGAGCTTTCTTTTACTGGGAGTTTCAAGGTGAGTCATAACATAAATATCGGCGTCCAATCTTTCGTTATGCATCTGTCGCGCAAAGAAATTATGTTTTGCTTCTCTTGCAATGCCATCACTACTTTTATATTCCTCCTTGAATGGTAACGCGCCACCGCGACATTTAACGTCAACTTTTATGCCAGAGGGAAGCAAAAGGTCGTAGCCAAGCGGATGATTTTCTGGATTAATTTCAGACATACCTAACTTGTTTCGTATAACCATTTCTGCAAGCGCGCCGAACCCCTGCTCCTCTGAACTTCCTCGTTCTGCACCGGTTCGATTTTGATTTGCGGCAATATATTCTGCTGCCTTTTGTCTCAACTGAAAACCCAGCTCATCAGTGAGCTTCATAATGATCGGCTTGGGGTGACAGTATTTGTACATATTCTTTCAATAGCTCATCGACAATGCTCGGGACAGGAGTTGCACCTGCACGCCCCGAAGGGCGCTACCACCTCAAGGTAGTGCGTCTGCTAATTTCGCCACCCGAGCGATTTTAGCCATTCTTTTTATACCACAGCCACTGTTTCTGGAGAAGGAACAAGTAAATCAACTATTTCGGATTGTTTCGTCTTGCGGCGGATGTCGCGGGCCGATTTGTGGCGAATATAAAAAAGTTTGGCCCGGCGCACTTTCGCCCGGCGGATCGACTCAATGCGGTCAATGTTCGGGGAATAGAGAGGAAAAGTTTTTTCGGTGCCGACACCGCTCGCGATGCGGCGCACCGTGAAAGTGGCCCCGGGTTCAGTGCCGTGGCGGCGGGCGATCACCAATCCTTCGAAGGACTGGAGGCGGACCTTGTCGCCCTCCTTGATCTTCTGCCAAACCCGCACCGTGTGGCCAGAACGGAAATCGAGCGCGCGGCGCGCCGAGATATCAACGGGAGAAAATGTATTATTGTCTGACATGGGACGTACCCTAGCACGGTTTTCTTAGGTAATCAAGGGTTCGTTGAAAATCAAGAGGTAAAAGTGACTCAAAATGTTTCTTTTGACCGTCCGGCATTGGTAAATTGAGCGAGAAAGCATGAAGCGCGGTGCGGTTAATCGTGGGGAGAGAAGCCATGTTCGGCGCATAGAGTTGGTCGCCGATAATCGGGGCTTGAATCGCTTTGAGATGAGTACGAAGTTGGTGCGTCCGTCCGGTCTCGGGTTTGAGCTCGAGATAAGTGTGGCCGACAAATCTTTCCAACACATGGTAACGGGTGACGGCCTCGCGCAACTCTCCGTGCGCCCGCCGACTCGCCACTCGCCGGCGCGGGTCCTTGAGGCTTCGGCCAATTGGCAAATCAATCACTCCATCATCTTGCTTCACGACACCGCTCACAATCGCCCGATAAACTTTCTCGACCTGGCGCGAGCGCCAAGCCTGCGTGAACCAGTCGAAAGATTCTTTCGTTTTGGCCACCGCCAGAACCCCACTCGTCTCGCGATCGAGACGATGAAGAATACCCGCTCGCGAGATTACCTCTCCCGTCTGTAACTGTCCCGGCTCGCCGATCGCCGCCAGCGACGGGTAATGAGTAATTAACCATTCGGTAACGGATGGAATTAACGGCGATTGACTGTGACCAGACGGATGAGTAAGCCAGCCCGCTGGTTTGTCGAGAATCAGCAATTGCTCGTCGGTAAAAATAATTTTGGGTTCTAAAATTGTGGTCATAACATTTTATTTCCCGAAACGACGATCGCGGTTTTTCGCCTCCGCCAAAATGTTGATGAACTCTTTACGGGTGAACGCCGGCCAGTGAGTCGGGGTAAAAACTAGCTCGCTGTACACCGACTGCCAGGGCAAGAAGTTGGAGAGACGTTGCTCACCGCCGGTGCGGATGATGAGATCGGGATCAAGTAGACCAGCCGTGGACAGGCCTTGGCTGAACTCTTTTTCGCCGCCGGTGTTAATTTTATCCCTATAACGATAGGCAAAGGTTTTTGCGGCCGCGACAATTTCAGCCCGACCGCCATAAGACACGGCGATGACAAGCGTCTGTGGACCAAGATCCTTCGTCCGCGCTTCGGCTTTAGCAATATCCGATTGTAAATCTTCCGGCAGAGAAGCACGATCGCCGATACAACGGAAAATAGTTTTGTCAGCCACCAGGGCATTAATCTCGGTATTAAGAAAACGGCGAAACAATTTAAACAGAAAATTCACTTCGGTTTTGGTCCGGCGCCAATTCTCGGTCGAGAAAGCGTAAGCGATGACCGTCTCCACTCCCGCCCCACGCGCCCAACCAAGCAACTCGCGAAGCTTCTCCGCGCCGTGGCGATGTCCAGCCAGTCGCGAGAGTCCTCGCTTCTCGGCCCAGCGCCGATTGCCGTCCATGATAATCCCGATGGTGCGAATTTGATTCTTAATTTCTTTAACCATATGGGCGCACTAGGACTCGAACCTAGGACCTTCCCCGTGTAAGGGGGTCGCTCTGCCAACTGAGCTATGCGCCCATTATTTTTCTATTTATCCAATCTCTTCGTTCAAGTTTTTCTTTGGCGGCATTCAATTCAGAATTCGCAAAGCGAATACAAATAAATTATATGAAAAATTTAGAAAAAAATCAAAAAGAAGAAACCCGCCGGAGGTCCGAAGACGCGGCGGGTTGGGACGAGGAGGGGGAACATGGCTCATCCCGACTTGTACATCACCATCACGAGCCCGATGCCGAGGAAGACGATGCCCCCGAAGTTGATCCAGCTGAACTCTACCGGAGGGAAGTTGGCCGGGGAAACCTTGCTCATCCAGTAGGAGAGGAGGTAGGCGAGCGGCGTGTTGATGCTGAAGATCGCCCATGGCAGGCCGGGGTTCGGCGCGGCCGGAATGGATTGGGCGAGAAACACGTTCGCCACTCCTCCGAGCAAGACGCCCATGGCCAAAACTACGAGGAACGGCATCAGCGGCTTCACGAGCTCTCGCGTACTGATGGTCGAAGATGTTTCGGCGAAGCAGATGAATGCCACGCCGACACCAACGATCCACGCGAAGAAGAACGCTTCGCCGCTCACCCCGAAACGCTTGTTGAAGAAAACCATGAGCGTTGCAAGGGGGGCCATGAGGCCAACTGCGACAAGGGTCTTTACGACCCACGACCAGCTTTCTGCAAACTGGAGCATGATTGCTCTCCTTTCTTTCGGTTGGGAATGTGCTATCGAGCCACTATGACTCGATTTTTGTTCTACCGCAAGAATAGCATATTACACGATAGAAGTCAAGCCCAAACAAAAAATCAGCATCTCTGCTGTTTTTACGGCCTAAATTCTATGGATTATCTGATTAAAAAATTTTCCTCCCCCAATCCTAACACATTTTGCCCCCGCGAGGAACCCAAACTCAATTGCTCCTAGGAGGAGTCGAACCTCCATTTAGGGATTAGAAGTCCCTCGTTCTATCCGTTGAACTATAAGAGCGATAGACGCTTTTTAAGAAATCTCCTTCCGGCAGCACTTTTGAGATATTTTTCTCTTTGGCGAGCGGTCTGCCAATCATCATAACCTTCAGTATAAATCACCTCAAGGTCTTTCATGCGTCTGGTAGTTAGAGTCTTTCCCGCTTTATGTTCTAACAAACGTCGGTGAAGATTTGCGGTAACACCTTTATATAATTTCCCATCCGAAGATTTTAAAATATAAATAGTGTATTTATTCATAGAAGTCCGCGGTTCCCCGCCCGAACGACTGACGCCGTTCAGTCGGGCGGGTATCCATTGAACTACGGGGGCTTATGGGCACTATACGAGAATCAGTGCGACGGGTCAACGATCGCCGGCGGGGTAGTTAGTAAAGTTTCAAACCGGTTTTTCTTCTCCTCTAGAGCGGCCACCGCTTTGTCGAGGCCGGCTTGATCAAGGCGAATAGGCGAGATCGCTGTCATTCTCGCCTGACTCACGACCTCAAGGGAATCAAGCCGGTCATAGAGATACACCGACACGGCCAGAACAGCAATGGTAAGAATGAGAAATCCGCCGAACAGAAAGCGCCAATCCCGATCCGGAGTGAAATCGCTGACTTGACGGTGAAAAAAAGATTTATTTAGTCGCATTGCTGGGAATATAACTAGTAATCGTCAGATCGAAATTTCCTGTCCAAGTAGTCCCGCTTTTCAAGCTGAAAGAGAGTGATTGCCAAACAAGTCGATAGGGCAAATTCTCCAGCCAGGCGAGAAAGCGATAAAGCCCAGCGAACGAACCAGCCGCCTGAAAAGTAAGTCCGAGATTGGGTGTCTTATCGGAGCTCACCTTCGGCTCATCGAGGGCGAGCACAACCCCGGCCGTGCGCGACAACCCCTCGATCTTCTCAAAAAAAGCAACCAGCTCATCGCCCGACAAGAAAGCAGTGGTAATCGTGGCCTGCGATCCGGCGGTCTCGGCTAGTGTCCGACTGACAGTCGAAAGATTTTCTTTCCCCCGGGTCGTAGTGTAGAGTTCTTGATAAGCCGTAATCACCCTATTGGAATCAGAGTAGAGCTGTCGGGCCAGAAACCCAAAAGCCCCCCAACCCAACAGGTTTAGAACGATGACGATCAGACCGCTCTTGCTAATTCTAAAGTGACGCATGTTATTTCGGGGGCGCCATGGTTACCGTCAAGTTAAAAGTTACATCTCTCTCCCGGATAATATTCTTGACTGGCGATTCGATCTTGGAGAAACGCGGTTCTGCCCGCAGGGCTTCCAGATAGGCCAGCAGAGCAACGCGCGTTTGACTCTTCCCCGCCACCTCGACCGTTCCATTCTCTTGGGCTACGAACTTAAAGCTGATCAACTGAATTCCGGCGGTTCTCTTGTCGATCAGTTGTTTAAGAATATCAGCGACTGATTCATGCCCCGGAACTGGGCCGAGAATATTGATCGACGCGTTGACCTCACTCACCGTCTGTTGGACTTTAGCCAGCGCGTCGGTGGAAAATTGCTGTTTGGCGATCATAATTTGCCCAAGAACTTCGCCCCGGCGCAGAGACAGAATAAAGGCGAACGAACTGACAATAATGAGCGCGATTAGAGCCAAACCAAAAGTCAAAAGACCGCCGACGACAAACAGGCGATGCCGGTATACGGCCCGAACCGCTTTCCGATCGACTGGCAAGAGAAGGTTGATCATGTGAAGCGCGTGAGCGTCCGGAGCGAGAGGCCGATCGCGGTGGTATAGCGGAGCGCCTGATTGAGATTGATCGGCGGAATATATTTTTCGAAAGAGAAAAGATTTTTCCACGGATTGCCGAGAGTAGCTGGGATATCAAGATTCATATTCAAATAATCAATCAGCCCGGGCAAAGTGGCTTGCCCGCCGCAAATGATCACCTCTTCAATCCGGCGGCCAAGCCGGCCATGATTCTCACGGTGGGTTTCCCAATAACTCTGATGTTTAGTAATCTCATCGCGGAGAACAGAAATAATCGGGATAATGGCAAAGAAAAGTTCACGTTGGTCGGAAACGGTCAGCAAACCGCGTTCGACTTTCAATTGTTCGGCTTGCTCGCGCGAAATATTGAGACCCTTCTGGATGGCGGTCGTGATATCTTCACCACCGATGCTCTTGGCCGTCGCGGTGAAAACCACGGACCAGCCGCTCACGATAAAGAAACTTGTCCTAGTTTTGCCGAAATCAATGACCATCACTAGCCGGTCTTCGCCGACCGCAACCACCGAACGAGCAATCGCCTGCGCCTCCACCTCGAAGGCGACCGGCCGGAGGCCGGCGCGGGCAAAAACCTCGGTGTAACTCTTGACCGTTTTTTGAGGCAGGGCCGAGACCACCACCTCATAACTCCCGTGCTCGCGGAGCGGCGGATCGATCACTTCGTAATCAAAAACGGTTTCGCCGGCCGGCAAGGGCACGTATTCTTCAAGCTGGAGCTCAATACTCTCTCGAAGCTCGCTCGCCTTTTTCGCCGGCAAAGCTAGACGAACAATGTAAGCTTCTTCTTCCGGCATCGAAGCCACCACTTCCGTCAGCTTGTATTCTTCCTTGAGTTCGACGAGAACTTTGGCCAGGGCCTCCTGATTGCTTACCGCCCCCGATTCAATCACCCCGAGAGGAACTGCTCGCTCGCCGTAACGATCAATTGCAATTTTGCCGCCGCGGAGAGTAAGTTGGGTGAACTTGACCGACTGGTCAGAGATATCGAGACCCACCGCTGGCATCGCTAAATAACGCGGGGTTGGAAAAAGGCGCAAAAAATTTGCTCGACTCATTAGAATAGTATACCGCGAAGTAGGCAAGAGAAAAACTAACTAGCGGGGCATATCGCGATGAGCGAGGTAGGTGCGGAGGATAATGGCCGCGGCGCGGGCGTCGGTGAACTCGTCCGGGCCGATTTCTTGGTCGGCTTGGCGCGTTGTCAGCACTTCGTCTTCGAGATGAACGGGCAAGCCGGTGGCCGTCGCGAGCGCGGTGCGGAAAACATTGGTCCGTTTCATCAGCGGATTCTCGCGGCGGTAATAATCAAGCGACCAACCGAGCACGATCTCTTTCACTCCTTCACCGCGACAAATCGTCGTGATTTGTTTAATAACTTGCGAAGTGTTTTTCAAAACCACATGGGGGTAAGCGAAATTCCCCTCTTCGTCCGAGAGCGCTAAACCAATCCGCTTCGTACCATAGTCAATCCCGAGGAAACGCATGCGGACAATGCTAACATGCCGATTGCCATTTTAATAACAACTGCTAAGATACTGGAATGGATATAGCTAAAGTGCAAGATCTCATAGATCTGGCGAAGGCTCACCCCGACCTTGTCGCCTTTGGAGCGATCTGGGTAATGATTTGGAAGGGCCTCGCTCTCTGGCGAGCGGCGGAACATCGGGCCCGAGGTTGGTTCATCGCGATTCTCATCGTCAACACTTTGGGATTATTGGAAATAATTTACCTCTTTTTTGTTACCAAACCAATAAAGCCCGAGGTCTCATCAGGGCCGACGACTGGCACGACTGGTTCATAGAAATTTTGGAGGGGTGGCAGAGTGGTCTATCGTACCGCACTTGAAATGCGGCGTGGGGAAACCCACCGTGAGTTCGAATCTCACCCCCTCCGTTTATTATTGGGATAAAAATTATGAAAAAAGATAAAAATTTGACGCTCTCGTATTTCGTCAGGAATTTTTCCATCGTCGTTGGGCTGGTTTTGATCTGGCGCGGGATTTGGTACGTGCTGGACGCAATAGACATTAAGTTCTTCAGCCAAAGCCATTTCTGGACCGCCCTCGGCGGTATTATTGTTGGCCTTCTTATCTTGTATCTTCCCGACAAAGATTTGAAAGAAATTGAGAAACTATAGTATAATTCGGTAATGGTCATCGAATGGGAAACACTTGAATACGAGTATCGCGAGCGATCAAGCAATTGGTACTGGGTCGTCGGACTAATTGCTCTCATTCTCATCATTGGAGCGATGATGATGAAGAATTTTCTTCTCGCCATCTTGGTCCTCCTTGGCGCCTTCACCCTTATGCTCTACGCGAAAAGACACCCGAGGATGATGCGCGTCATCGTGAGCCGGCGCGGGATTCAAATTCGCAATAGTCTCTTCCCCTATCACACCCTCCGTTCCTTCTGGCTTCACGATGAAGAAGATGCGCCGCGGAAGATTATTGTTCGCTCCGAGAAGCTCTTCATGCCGCACATTCACCTGCCGCTCGCTCCCGATCTCGATCACGAAGCGCTCCGCGCCTTCCTTCTCGACTTCTTGCCGGAGGAACCGCACCGGCCGACGATCATTGATATTCTCGCCGAACACCTGTAGATATGGGAACAAACCTCTCGTAGTTCAATGGATAGAACGCAGGTTTGCGGAACCTGCGATGCAGGTTCGATTCCTGCCGAGAGGACAACCAAACACTAAACTATCCCTATTTCTTCTTAATGAGTAGCCGCGCGGCTTGGGACTTTTTGCGGGCGGCGGCGGGCTTTTTAATAATCCCGCGCTTCAGCGCCTTATCAATCGCCCGGTAGACCGCCGGCAGTTGAGCAACGGCCTTCTTGAGGTCGCCCGCGGCGAGCGTCCTCAACCTCTTCCACTCCTCACGCACGGCTTTTTTCCGGCGCAGATTAAACACCTTCTTCCGGCACGACGCTCGCATGGCCTTCTTGGCTGATTTGGTAATCGGCATAATAATTTATTGGATAAGACAGATTAGCATAGGATACAAAAAGCGTCCACCGAAACGGCGGACGCGGTTGTCCAACACTCGGTGTTGGACAGAACTATCGATAGACCACATGACTATTACAAATATCTGTTTTTAATTTGAGAAAATGGAATGGTCGCACCATTTTGTTTCTTAGCTATTCTTAATCTTTTTTTAGCTTTCTCGGTTAACTCAAGACCAAGATCTGGATCACCCAACACCTCCTCCACCGCTTGGATAATCAGAGGTCTAAGACTATTTATATTTTTTGGAGAAAATAAAGTGGGCATAATTTAATTAGATAAGTTAGACTAGCACAACAAACAAAAAGCGTCCACCAAGAATGGCGGACGCAGGTGTGCAACACCGAGTGTTGCACAACACTACCAAGCATTGAAATAGCTCAACCCTTTCCTCAACAACTCGAGGAACCAATGAAGGAACTTGCTCATGCGAACCCCCTTTCCTAAGACACCATCGGGACTTCTCTCATGAAAGCAAACTATGGATAAAAAGTCAAGTGTGGGATGAGGGGGGTCGTGCGGTAAGATGGGAAGATTATGATTGCCCAATTAGCTGGTGAAGTGGTACGAAAAGATAGTCGGGGAATCGTGCTCGATGTCCACGGGGTCGGCTATCGTGTCCGTCTGGTGAAAGAGCACGGTGATAAACTCAAGCTGGGAGCGAAAGTTTCGCTTCTCACTCACCTCGCCGTCCGCGAGAATGCGCTTGATCTCTATGGTTTCGAGAACGCCGAGGCCCTTGACTATTTCGAACTTCTGATTACCGTGCCGGGCATCGGACCTAAGAGCGCGCTCGCGATTCTCTCGCTCGCGGCGCCCCCCGTACTCCGGCGCGCCATTCTCGCCGATGACACCACTTACCTCACGCGCGTCGGGGGCCTCGGGCGGAAGAACGCCGAGAAAATTATTGTTACTCTTAAAGACAAACTCGGCCGGCCCAGAGCTGATGAATCTGGCTTACTGACGGACGAAGTGGAAGCCGTGGAGGCCCTGCAAACAATGGGCTACACTCTCGCCGAAGCGCGCGCCGCGCTCAAGCGCGCGCCGACTGAAGCAACCGGGGTTGAGGATAAAATTAAAGCGGCGCTCAAGCTCCTTGGCACTAATCGCCGGCGCGTTTAATTATGCTCCGCCAACTCCGCGCCGCTTATCATTATCTCTGGGCGCTCGGCGGCGCGCTCTATTATCGCTTCCCCGCTCGCGCACTCACCGTCATCGGCGTGACGGGGACGAAAGGCAAAACTACCACCATCGAGCTCATCAACGCTATTTTAGAAACCAAACGACAGTCGACAGCAATCGCTTCCACTCTTCGTTTCAAAATTGGCGACCGGGCGGAACCAAACTTGCTCAAAATGACCATGCCGGGTCATGCCTTTCTGCAACGTTTCCTGCGCCAGGCGGTCACAGCTGGCTGTCGTTACGCAATTATCGAGATGACCTCGGAGGGCGCACGGCAATTCCGCCACCGCTTTATTGATCTTGACGTCCTAATTTTCACTAATCTCGCACCGGAGCATATCGAGTCGCATGGTTCGTATGAGAAATATCTGGAAGCAAAGCTCTCGATCGCGCGCGAACTTATTCGCTCACGCAAACCGGCGCCGACCTTGATCGTGAACGGCGACGACCGCGTCGCCGATCGCTTCCTCGCCCTGCCAATCAGTCGCGTGATTGTCTATCGCCGGCGCGACGCTTCGCCCTATGTGGCCGACGAAGCGGGAATCAATTTCACCTGGCGCGGGAAACGAATCCACACTCGCCTGCCCGGACTTTTCAATCTCATGAATGTCCTCGCCGCGGTCACTGGCGCCGATCATTTCGGCGTCAGTCGGACAAACATTCGCCGCGCCGTGGAAGAATTCGCTCTCGTTCGGGGGCGAATGGAGCGCTTGGAAGCTCGGGACATTAACCCGCAATGGCCCAACTTCTCGGTGATTGTGGATTACGCGCACACGCCGGATTCATTGCGCGAGGTTTATCAAACATTTGGCGGCCGGCCGACGATCGGTGTTTTCGGCGGGACCGGCGGCGGACGCGATGTTTGGAAACGGCCGGTGATGGGAACGATTGCGAGCGAACATTGCCGGTTAATTATTCTGACCAACGAAGATCCTTATGATGAAAAACCAGAAGCTATCGTTAATGATATTGTTCGCGGGATCAAACGAACGCCGTATCAGATTGTGATGGATCGGCGCTTAGCCATTCGCGAGGCGTTCGTGGAAGCCAAAGATGGCGAAATGGTGATCCTCACTGGCAAAGGCACCGACCCCTTCATCATGGGTCCGCGCGGAGCGCGAACGCCGTGGGATGATATGACCGTGGTGAGAGAGGAACTAACGCACCATGCCTGAATTGCCGGAAGTCGAGACTCTGCGGCGGGAGTTGAGTGAGGTTCTACCTGGACTAAAGATAAAGAGTGTTTCGGTTCTGACACCAAAAACTGTCTTCCCACTCTCCGCTCGGCAGTTTGCCAATCACCTGCGCGGGCAAAAAATTATTTCCGTTAAACGACGAGCCAAGATATTGCTTATTTCTTTTTCTTTGCCCCCACTCACTCTCGCCATCCATCTTAAGATGACCGGGCAGTTGATTTTCTATTCGCAAGGTTCGACCTTAAAACCCGCCAAGGGTCGCCCTTTTAAGGACAGTCCTTTCAACCATACGCGCGCTATTTTCAACTTTACCGACGGCTCGCGCCTTTACTTCAACGATTTGCGCCAGTTCGGCTGGCTTCGCCTCCTCGGGCCACAAGCTGTCAGTGTTTTGCAACAACATCATGGGCCAGAACCGCTAGCGCCAAGTTTTACTATCCAAACTTTTCGGACGATTCTTGACCGTTACCCGCAACAAAAACTGAAAGCGCTCCTTCTTGACCAAACCATCGTTGCTGGCTTAGGAAATATTTATGTTGATGAGAGCTGTTTTGCCGCTCGGATCAAACCCGGCCGGCGCGCTACAACTCTCACGGCCACGGAAAAACTAAAACTATATCGCGCTATCCGTTCGGTGCTTACACATTCAATCAAGTACGGTGGCACCAGCGCTCGCGACTATCGTCGCAGTGACGGTTCGCGCGGCGGCTTCGCCGCCTATCTTCAAGTCTATGGCCGCGCCGGTAAACCCTGCCGACGATGTGGCACAGCCATTAAAAAAATTAGGCTCGCTAGCCGCGGGACACACTTTTGCTCTAAATGCCAAAAGTAACTGTATGATAAATAGCGCACGATCGTGTCTTATTTAATATACAGAGATGTTCACTATCTGTGGGAATTAACGTTCAGAGATTATGGAGAATGAGACAAAGTTGAGTCATCATGCTAGGATAACAGGATGTTGAGTGTCTGGCCAAATCTTTTTAACTTCTGGTTAGCGGCACCGCTTCTCTTGCGTCTCGCGGCCGCGATTTCTCTAGCTTGGCTTGGTTATGATCTAGGAAAATCGGGAACTCGCAAGCAAAAACCGCTTGGTTTGGTTTTGGGGTTGGGTTCTTTGTTGCTGACCATTGGCCTTTGGGTCCAACCAACCGCGCTTGTCCTCTTTTTGATTACCGATGCTTTATTAATTCATAAACCGACTGGTGCCACACCCCAACATCGCCTTTTCTACTTACTTTTAGCGACGATATTGTTTTCGCTCCTTCTCCTCGGCCCCGGCTTCTTCGCCTTCGACTGGCCGTTGTAAGTTGTAAATTTGTCTCCCGGACAAGAGAACATTATAACCATATTTTCCGACCGCGACTACATGGAGGGGATGTATGGTAAGCTGTTGTATATTAAGCAGTTAAGTAATCGAGAATAGAGCTTGTGCTTATTATTGTTTTTTGCTATTATCAATAATAATCAATCTGTTAGTTATTGATTCCTAAATATGACCAACAAAACAAGGATGGGTGCCCCTAGAAAAATGCTTTCCGGTGAAGCGGAGTATTTTGCGTTTGTGCCAAAACCCCTACCGCCTGTTCCGCCTGTCGTATTAGATGAAAAGGCTCAAATGTTGTTATCGAATGCTGACCGAGCGCTCGGTGGTTTAAGCGTTGTCATCGACCTTCTACCAGATTCTGATTATTTTATTTTTTCTTATCTTCGTAAAGAAGCAACACTTTCTAGTAAGATTGAGGGAACACGAGCAACTTTTATTGATGTCGCAAAAGCAGAAATTGGTGAAGTAGATGAAGATACTCCAAACGATTATCAAGAAATTACTAATTACATTGACGCTATAAATCACGGCTTAAAAAGAACTAGGGAGGAAGATTTCCCTTTTACTTTACGATTACTCCGAGAGGTTCATAAAAAACTGCTCAAGGATGCCCGCGGTCAACATAAGGCTCCGGGTGAATTTCGCCAGTCTCAAAACTGGATTGGCGGAGCAACCATCAATACTGCATCGTACATACCACCCGCCGTCGAAGATATGCTCCCGATATTGGATAATTTTGAAAAATTCATCCACGACAAACAGCCAATGCCAATTTTAGTTAAAATTGCTCTGATTCATTCCCAATTCGAAAACATTCACCCCTTTCTAGACGGAAACGGCAGAATCGGGCGTCTACTTATCACCCTTTTACTTTGCCACTATAATTTGTTATCAAAACCAACCCTCTATCTGTCAGACTATTTCCACGCTTACAAGCAGGAATATTATGACCGCCTGCATGGAGTTCACGAAAAAGGTGATATTGAAAGTTGGGTCAAATTCTTTTTAGAAGGAGTATGGTTAGTGGGAGAAGAAGCGACTAACACCGCGCGGAAAATAAACAAAATAAAAGAGAACGACATAAAAACAATTTCTACCAATCTAAACGCCAAAGCTTCAAAAAGCGCCATTGCCCTTTTGGATTATCTTTTCCGCCAACCAATAGCTGGCGTTGGTGATATAGAAAGGGCGGTGAATTTATCGTTTGCTAATGCTAACAATTTGGCTAAACGTTTAGTGGAAATAGGAATCCTGCAACCCCTTGATAATCGTAAGCGGAATCGATTGTTTAGCTATCAAAAATACATCCAACTTTTCAAAGAAAGAGAATCCTACAAGAGGCCAGCTTAGTAATCGTAATCCGCCCGGCAGGAATCGAACCTGCGACCGTCTGCTTAAAAGGCAGCTGCTCTACCGACTGAGCTACGGGCGGGGTAAAGAAAACAATAGACGAAAACTAACTGGTTGTCTATGAATTCACAGCTCCAAAATTAGCCGTTCGACGGCGAAATCGAAATCGGTGAGACCGCGGCGAGCGTCGTGATAGAGGCGAACGAGGCGCGCCGAGAGGCGCGCGAGCTCGCCGGTTTTATAATTTTTTAGTTGCCGGCGGGCTTGAGACAAAGGATAGGGTTTGAGTGGCAAAGCGCTCCCCGCTCGCGCCGTCTCCACCAAGAGAAGCGTCTTGACTTTCCAGACAAATTTCCAAAAGACTTCTTCGGCGGCGATCTCATCGCGGTGAGCGTCATGGTAAAGAAGCCACGCCCGCTGGCGATCGCGGTTGCCGAACGCGTCGGCCAGAGCAAAAAGCTTAATTGCTTCCGGATCTAATTGCTCCGCCTGGGGTGGAAGTTTAAATTCTTTCGCGTTGCCACCAGCTTTGGCAATCGCCGAACCCAACATCAAGCCAGACTCGCCTTCAAAAAAAATAAACTGATTCTGGCTGGAAACAAAAACCGTAAGATTTTCGGTAACAAAATCGACTAGCGCTGGATCGCCCAGCCCCTGGTCAAAAAAAACAATTGTCTCCTCGCCCAAAAGCGGTTGGGAATAAAATACTTCTTGCAAATTCTCGAGAGAGATATTTTCGCCAGTGAGCTCGACAAAAAGCGACGTCGGCGAAGCGGCACGCCGCTTCGCCATCTCGGCTCGCGCCGCTCGCCGCGCCCCCGTCTTATCTTCACCCCAGTAATAACTAATCATTTTAGTTCAATCCCTACCGGGCAGTGGTCGGAGCCAAAAACATCAGCGAGGATGAAGGCCCGCTTCAGGCGCGGCAAGAGATCGTCGCTGACGAAAAAATAATCGATCCGCCAGCCAACGTTCCGATCGCGCGCGTGCGATTTCTGGTCCCACCAAGTGTATTGCCCGGCTTCTTGGTGAAAATGGCGGAAACTGTCAATGAAACCAGCCGCCGCGAATTCATCGAGCCAGGCCCGCTCCGCCGGCAAAAAACCAGAAATTTTCTCGTTCTCGCGGGGGCGCGCGAGATCAATCTCGCGATGGGCGGTATTCACGTCGCCGCCAAAAATAACTGATCGCCCACTAGATCGAAGGCCTTTAATATAATCTAAAAACTCGCGGTAAAAGCTTAGTTTGTGTTCTAGGCGGACCGGCGAAGACTTGCCGTTCGGGAAGTAGACGTTCAGAAAAATCAGATCGCCGAAGTCGAGCGCGAGCGCCCGTCCCTCGCGCGACAAAAGGGTGGCGCCGAAATCGGCGCGCACCGCTTGGGGTTCCAGCTTCGTGTAGACCGCGACGCCGCTATAACCCTTCTTCTCGGTCGCGCCGTGCCAATAGGAATGATAACCATTCGGCCGGCGAAGATTTTCGCTCAAAATCGCTTGATCGGAAACTTTGGTCTCTTGCACACCGACAACGTCATATTGGCTAGCGACCAGCCAATTGATAAACCCCCGGCGCTCGGCCGAGCGAACGCCGTTCACATTCCACGAAACGAAAGTCCGCGACATAAAATCTAGCTGACTGGAGGTTTAGGTTTAATCTTTTTTTCAATCAACCAGAGGACGTTGAAAACAACTAGGGTCAGGAGAGCGGCCAAGATAGCCAGAAGATAAAAACCGAAACCGGTCGCCAGGCCGATACCGGCCGCCACCCAGAGACCGGCGGCGGTTGTCAACCCGCTAACTCGCGACTCGCGAAAAACAATCAGTCCGGCGCCGAGGAAACCAATGCCGAGGACCACTTGGGAGGCGACTCGCAACGGGTCAATGACCGAAGGGCCGCCGGAACGGGCCACAACTAATTCCGAAACGGAGATAAAGAGCGCCGATCCGAGCGAGACCAGAGCGTAAGTGCGGAGGCCGGCCATCTTGCCGGCGATAGTCCGTTCCAATCCCAACAGACCACCGAGCGCGGCGGCGACCACCAACCGAACGAAGAAATCGAGCATCATTTCCCTAGTCTAGCACATTTCTTTTCGTCACCTCAAAACAATATCGCCGCAGGCAACATAAATTGAAGATTCGGCGACTGACTTATGAACATTGATCGCCAGCGGCAAGGCAGACTTGATGGCCTGGAAAGAGGCCGTCAGGGTGGTCTCCGACGCGCCATCAGTTATCGGGCTCAAAGCATAAACTGGTTCGCCGAGAGCCGCGCAAGTGCCATAATGAATGTGAGACGGTTGAGAGACCCCCGCCGATTCGCCAATGAGATTTACTACCACCTTAACTTGGCCATCAACTTCGGTAAGAATTGCTTGGCCAGTCTCACCAGACTGGTTTTGGGCCGCGAGCTCCACCGTGATCGGAGTGGGAACGTTATTATTCGAGTTTTTCCCCCACCCGCGATAGATCAGAAAGATTAAAACAACGACAGTTACCAGGATAATAAATTTTTTCATAACTTGCTGATGATACACTCCTCAAGAGAAGAGCGCAAACTGGCCGCCGTGGGGATAACTGGCATTTTTAGATTGGTGGCCAAGGGCTTCATTGGCTGATTGCCGATAGAGGCAAAAGTCACAGTCGGGCGAAGACGGTGGCGGCGTCGGAGACAAGAGCGCGCGCTTCATCCCGTCGAGGGTGTTCGGAATCCAACGCGAGTCGCCGGCACAAGGCAAGAGACTGACGGTAAACTCGAGTTTGCCATCGAAGGCGGCGACGTCTTTCCGCCCATTCACATAGACAAAGTAGCCAATCGGCAATACCTGGAAATTATTTTTGCTGAACAACCATTGGTAAACTTCCATCTGTCTTTTGTATTGCGCGCCGAGATTCCCCTCGAGTGTCGGCGCACTAGCCTTGGCCGTCGCCTTGTAATCAACAATGATTAATTCTTGTTGAGGATTAACCCAGACATCATCGACAACGCCATAAACATCGAAACCGGTTTCGAGATGCAGATAATGGATCCCGCCGCGGCCGAAATCAAGTTCCCGCCAACTAGCCATCTTCTCGTGTTGGAAAGGAACGGCGTCAAGACCGTATTGCTTCATCAGCGGGTGGGCCACCCGCTTCGCCCGATGAAGATCGAATTCTTTTTTGAGCAAAGCATCGACGGCCAAATTAAGCGTGAGCGGATAAGTATCCGGCCGTTTGATACCTAAACGTTGATCGAGATAGAAACACCGTTGACACTTCAAAAATAAATCGATTTTAGTTCGACTGACACGAAACGGCGCTGTCGATTTCGGATCAAACATTTTTCCTTTCCGGTACTGGGTCATTGGGAAAGGAGTCGTCTACTGGCCCAACGTCGTGAAGGAATTGGTGGTTGAAGTCGCGGGATTCCCGGCGTAATCCGTGGCCACTAAATAGTAATAGTAGGTCGTGTTAGTCGAGAGATTAGTGAGCGTTAGCTGATGATTCGTCTGCCAAACCGGATCCAGACTCATGAGCGACAGAACCGCGCTGTCTACCGGCGTGGTCGTGGCATAATGTACGGCGCCGGTCGTCAGCTCATTTGTCTGCCAGACCACGATCGTACTCGAGGCCATGGTCGAGGTGGCGTTCAAAGACGTGATGAGTGGGGCGATTGTATCTCCGCCAGGCGGGGTGGTGGTCGCCAATCCGAGCTTCTTCAAGATGCCGGGCGCGCGGAGAAGGCCGGGGGGAATCTTACCGGAATGGCCCGCGCCTTCGGTCAGCAATTGATTAACCCGCCAGAGGGTTTGCCCGTCAATCTTGCCAGTCTCGGCCAAGCCGGCCTTCTTTTGGAACTTTTTCAACGCTTTTTCGGTCATGAAACCAAAGTAGCCCGTGGCGTGGCCTTCGGGATAAATCTCCGGATCGGTGGCGAGCATTTGCTGCAGAACTTTAACTTCTTGATCCTTCGTCCCCTTAGTTAATTGTTTGGTCAAACGAAACTCGGGCTGCAAGCCCATGGCCTGCGTCTTCAATTCGTTGAGTTTGGCTTGGAGCGTGGCAATCTCGGCATAAAGACGATTCAGGGTGGCCGTTTGCTCGACCGACAGCGGCGCGACGGCAGTGGCCGCCGTGCCAAACCCGACCGTTGGCAAACTGATAATCGAAACGAGAATCAAAAGAATCAAAAACTTTTTATTCATACTGTCTAATTTAGTAGCTTATAATCAGTGGTGGGATTTCCCCTCCCGTCAGCATAATAACCTAAAACTGATTTATTTCAAACTCTCCGTCAGATCGCCCCAGGTGGGGCCGGTTTCGACTTTGACGGTGAACGGAATCGGGTCGGTAACAACAGTTTCCATCGCGCCTTTAATCAAGGGAATAATTTTGTCCGCCTCTTTTTCCTCAATCTCATAAAGCAATTCGTCGTGAACTTGGAGAAGAAGGTGGGCATGACTATCAAGTTTTTGCTGCTTTAACATTTCGTCCACGCGGATAATCGCCAGCTTCACGATGTCGGCGGCCGAGCCCTGCAGAGGCGCGTTCATCGCCATTCTCTCCGCCGCCGCGCGGACTGGCGGCACGAGCGAGCGGAGCGCCGGCAGGTAGCGCCGCCGGCCGAATACAGTCTCGGTGTAACCGCGCTTCAGTGCTTCCACTTTGACCGTTGCGAAATAATCGCGAATCGTCGGGAAGGATTCGAAGTAACGATTATAGAAAGTTTGCGCCGTCTGGCGATCGGTCCTTAAATTCTGCTTGAGGGCGTTCACGCCCATGCCATAAATAATGCCGAAGTTAATCACCTTGGCTTGCCGGCGCATCTCTTGGGTCACTTCTCCTTCCGTCACATCGAAAACCCGGGCGGCCACTTGGGTATGAATATCGCCC
>Ga0209541_10007511_pt1 | contig 18306 bp, 16 predicted proteins | sample RifCSPlowO2_01_FD_184027 | JGI IMG/M metagenome (GOLD analysis project Ga0209541, IMG submission 184027) | Groundwater microbial communities from Rifle, Colorado - Rifle CSP2_plank lowO2_0.1 (SPAdes) (version 2) | ecosystem: Environmental > Aquatic > Deep subsurface > Groundwater | place... | reverse complement strand
ATTATTTTTGCATTTATTTTCTTCGCCTCCCTAATTAATTCCATAGCATTTTCCAAAGTCGAAGTCATTGAGGTCAAACCAATAGCTTGCGGTTTAAACTCACTAATATTTTCCAAAAAAAGATCCAGTTCCATTACATTAAAATCCAACAAACACACCTCATGTCCTGCTTGACGCAGAGAGGAAGCAATATAACCTAAATTCAAAGGAAATTGCAAAGAAAGATATTCTTTATCTATTTCCTTAGCGCAACTTGGTTGTACTAGTAGTATTCTCATATTTATATATATCAATTTCGTTAAATGCGTCTATCATTTTCAATTTAGGAGTTAAAAATCTTAAATCCCATTCTGGATTATTCATATGATCCCAAGCTATATAACTAACCCCATATTTTTTAAACAAACTCTCCAAACCGTTCCCGTCTTCATGCAGCAAAATTGCGCATTTTTTATCCAATTCAGAGATTGTCTGCGATCGATGTAATAATAAATTGGACTCATCCACCGCGCTCTTGCCCACATAATCATAATAACTCAAACCAGAAGTAAAACCTTCTATTTTAACGTAAAGACTTTTGTAAAATGAATCATTATTTTTGTTTTTCATAATGACAGTTAAATAATCTTGCACTTTATTTCTGGAATAGTGATTTAAGTACAAGTGAACACATAGCGATTCTTCCATTCTTTCCAATGAAGCGCCATAAAGTGCAGCGACATCAAGCCAAAATAAATCATGTTTGGTATAAATAAGATATAACGAAGCAATATTATTATTAGTAGTTAAAATAACTTCTGGACTTAATTCTTTATTAAAAAAATCCAACACCGGCTTATATCTTTGCTCATCCATCCTTATATCCAAAACCGTATATACGGAACGATACTGTCCCACAGCCGTATTAAGGAAAGTAATAAAAATAAAAAATAAGAAAAATGTATTTTGCATCCATTTTTTTTCCAACAAAAACCAAATTGCGTAAAAACTAACAATGATTGAAAGCGGTACAATAAAAAACCAATAATAATGCCCCTCTTGAAGAACTGTATTGGTGATAATCTGTTGGTTTAGAGATACCCAACCTGCTAAAACTAAAGCCAAAAGAAACAAAATATTCTGACGATGCTTCCTACCATAAAAAAGAAAAGCAATTAAAATTAAAGCCACCACTCCAATTTTACTGAAAATGGGAATACGATTATGAACAGAGGAAAAAAAATATGAAACCTGGCGCCCTTCCTCGGAATTTATATATAACAACAACTTTATCAAATTATATCCCCCAATAAGCATGCCAATACCAGTGCTCAAAACGACTAATTTTAATTTCTGATAATCTTTCTTAAGAAAGAAAAAGAGAGATAAAACTCCCAACAAAGCTAACGTAAAAGACCACGCGTAAAAATATACGTAAAACATTAAACCAAACAAACATCCCGAAACTATACAATATTTAAGATTTCGTTCTTTTAAACTCTTGAATAATATATTTAAGAAAATAAAAAATAATAAAGAGGAAATATAGGGGTAAATTGGCCTAGCATAGACATTAAAGTCATAATAAAAAAGAATTTTATTATAAATAATCGAATAACCTCCCACCACGAACAAGGCGCAAACTAAAGCAAGATTTTTATCTTCGGAAAGCTGAATGACAAAAAAATATATTAGTAAAATTAAAATGAATATGCCAAAAAAATTATAGAAATTATATAATTGAACGATATTTATTTGATCTTCCAAATTTAACAAACGAACCGGCGCCGTAAGTATCTTTTCACTGTAATTAAATATAGGGTCTTGTTCTTCTTTTCCCTCTCTTAATGCCATATTACCTAGATCATTCCCTGCCAGTGCCTCTTCTCCCCGACTTAAATAATAATAATAATCATAACCGTGATGATGTGGTATATTAATTCGATTGTACGAATCACCCGCTAAATAAGGGAATATAACGATCGGAAGAAATATTAATAAAGTAAGTAAAAAAGCCATGAGCAACGCGAGATAATGTGCGACGAGAAAATCGATGATTTTTTTTGCTAAAGCCATAATAAAATTTATATTTTTTCTACCAACAAATGAAAAGTATTGAAATAATAAGGACGCAAAAAGTGAAGATAAAAAAACATCACGATGAACGAACACCAAAGATGTTGCTGTCTAATTTTCTGAGCTCGTATATCTTGTACTACAAATCCTGCCGTTTCCAAAATTTGCTGTATGCAATCAAAGGTGTAATAGTGCATACTAGATAATTTATGTCTTCCTGTTTCAGCAGAGTCGGCTTTCTGTCTTCCAAACAGCTTGATTATAACATCACTATATTTGCGCGGCAACCAATTAATCATAAACAAATGATAATGATAATCATAAAAGCCATAACGATTATGAAAACTAATGTAACATTTCCCGTCTTTTTTTAAAACTCGAAAAATTTCATGAATGACTTTTACCGGGTCTTCCACGTGTTCGGTAACTTCCGCGCAATTAACAAAATCAAAATAATTATCAGGAAACGGTAAATATTCGGCGCGCGCATGCAAAATTTCGGCTTCTACTTCATGTTGTTGCAGTAATTTTTGACTTTCCGCTATGTATGTTGGATTATTTTCCACTCCACTAACTAAAAAATGTTTCTTGGCCATCATACATAAAAATTTTCCCCGCCCTGACCCCACATCCAAGATCCGTTCGCCAGGGGCTATAAACCGCGCGCAATAATCGTAATGGTCCATATCATTTTTTTCTATAAACCGCCAATAATGAAATTCCAAAAGGAAAATTAAATTTTTTTAGAAAAAATATTTCACTGCTAAATATCCAATAAAATATTTTATTGCATAATGGAAAACTATCAACCTCATCTTTCCACCGGGATTTTTTCTTTAATTTCTTTACCAAGCGGATTAAAAATATAAAGGGAGAAAGAAGAAAATTAAAATAACTAATCTTCTTACACTCCCACCCTTCTTCAAATAAATCAGCCAGAGTAGTCTTGGTATAACGTCGAAAATGACCCAATAATTCATCCTGTGGCGACCATAAAAAAGAAAAAGCGGGTACGAAACATATTACAAGACCGTTTTGCTTTAATACCCTTCTTATTTCTGTCACAGCACAAGAATCATCTGACACATGTTCCAAAACGTCCAGAATCACGACCACATCAAATTGTTTATCAATGAATGGCAATTTCCGTACGTCCCCATAATGAATATTAGTTAATCCTTTTGATGAACAAAATTCTAAAGCATCATAAGAATTATCCAAAGAGCAAATCTCACCCAATTCTTTCAAATTTCGCGAATTTAGACCAGTGCCGCAACCTATATCCAAAATATTCAAGCTCTGCTCATTGGGAGCAAACATTTTAATGAGCAACATCATCAATTTGGTTCTAACCCTAAACCACCAATGAAACTCTTCAACTCTATCCATTATTTCAAATGATTGCCTCTTCATATTATTTTATCGCGCACTCTCCGATTATATTTACCAAGCAAATTGTTGAACAAAATCACGAATACATCAAAAAAAACAATAACATAATCAAATCCTCGTACAGTGCTTGACGGGTCATTAATCCATATTACCGGCACTTCAGCAATATTTAACTGGTGTTTTTTTGCGATATAAAGTATTTCCATATCGAAACCCCAACGATTAATGGTCTGTCTATCAAAAATTTCTGTCGCTTTACGAGAAAAAATTTTAAAACCACATTGCGTATCATAAAAAGGCAACCCCAAAACAAATCTAATTACTTTATTGCCAAGCCTCGCAATAAATTCCTTAACCCACCGCTGATGCCGCAATATGACCGAACCTGGTAAAGCGCGCGAAGCAATGACTATATCGTTCTTTTTTATTTCATTCCACAAATAATCAAACTGATTAAGCGGTGTGGACAAGTCAGCGTCCATAAATAAACAATAGTCTCCATTAGATTGAAGCACTCCCACCCTTACAGATCCGCCTTTGCCTGTATTTGTTTCACTTCTAATAATGCGCAAAGATGGATAGAGAAAGGCAAGATCTTTCAAAATTGATGAGGTTTGATCTTTTGAACAATCATCCACCACTATTACCTCAAAAGAAAATTGTCTAGCCGAAAAAAAATTATATATTTCCTTAATCGTTGAGGTTATGCATTTTTCTTCGTTATAAACGGGAATAATAATAGAAATTAACACATGCAAAGGTTACCAATAAGTATAGAACAACATCTGAAAGATAATAATTTGAAAAAACAGTAAACTCAAAATGGCATCAAATTGCTGACGTTTTTCTATATTGTAGAGCTTGTAACAAGAAAAAACAAGAGGCGGCGTTAAAAATAGCCAAATTCTTTCTACTTCTCCCTGAAAGATGCCAACCATCAGGAAAAAAAATAGTAATCCTAAACTACTTTTCAACCAAAAGTCACCTGATTTTAAAGCGCTCGACCAATTCCTCAAAAAAACATAAAGCAGTGGTAATCCTAAATAAATACTAAAAGCTAAGACATTCATAATCATGTATGATAAAAATGTTCCGATAGAAGCAAAATTACTTTCAATCATCTGTTGATTAATCGTCCTCGCCTTAAAAAAATTATCAATGATATTGTAATATTCAAAATAACCTAGACCAGCAAATAATAGCACAACCGTAAGAAAAGAAATTATAAAATTTATATAAGATTTCCACCGCATTCCAGTAATATTTTTGGAGACATAAATAAATAATAAAAAAAGAAAAGGTAAAAATAATAAAAACAAAAAATTCGAAAAAAAAGCGTAAAATAAAATCAATCCCCCTGCTAAAGATAACCATATATTATTCCGCCAGCCGAAATAACATAAAACAACCGCCGACCAAACAAGTAATAAAAATAATGCTTCCATGGAAGTTGCAGAGAATATGACAAAACTCGGTAAAAAAATAAATAATAACATCGTTTTTTTGGCGTTTTCTTGAGATGATTCCTTCTCCCACAAATAATACAATGGCAATAAGGTTAAATTGGCCGCGACCGCAATCACCACTCCTAAAACCAAATAATTAGCAGACAAGAGGGACTGCCAAAAATATAAAAATAAAATATAACCTGGAGGATGGGTTTGCGCATGGACCGGCAAATCTGGCAATATAGAATTAAAACTACTAAGAAAATTGCTCACGCCCAACTTATCAACAGTTGATAAGGCACCGGCATATTCCCATTTTTCTCGAGTTAGAGGTTCCGCAATTCCAAACAAACCATGTCGCAAACTGGCCACAGACAAGGACAAGATGGTGGAAAACACAATTACTACAAACAAAAATTTATATTTTGACAATGATTCAATTTTTTTCTTTAACTTCAAGAATAATAAAAATAACGCAACGGGAAAGATGAACCAGGCGATATTTTGTAAGCGAGGGGAAGGAAGGGCGTAAAAAAATAATCGATCAAAAAAATAACCTTTTGCAAAGTGATACAGAACATACTTCGTCAAAATCAAAAGAAAAAGACCGCTTAAAGTGAAATATAACATTCGCCTATTTTCAACTTCTGACCAGAAATATTTTCGGTAAAATAAGATAAAAAAAAATATAAAAACAATTGTTAAAAATAATCCTTGCAAAATAAAAGGTAATTTTTCCTCCCAAATAGGATCAAACGACAAGCCGCTAACAGATGAAATTATTGGGTATAAAAATGACAAAGAATTATTCATGTTTAGCAAAAATAAAATCATTAATTAATTTGGCGCGCTCACCCCAACTATATTTACGTTTTACTTCCTCATATGCATGCACAACCTTTTTCTCGGCTTTTTTGGGAGAAGACAGGATTAACTGTATTTGCTCAACTAATGAGTTAGGATTATCTGGGGCAAAAAATGTGGCCATCGTCTCATCTAAAATTTCACGAAGGGCTGGAATGTCAGACGCGACAATAGGCCGTTTGGCAATCATGTATTCAAATAATTTAAGCGGGGAGGTGTATATTCTGCCTATTTTTTCCTCACCGCTGGTAGGAATAACCAAGAGATCAGAGGATTGATGCCAGACAACAATCAATCGATGTGGGGTCCAACCAACAATATGGAGGTTAAGAAGATGATATTTTTTCCTAAAAATTGCAATGTCTTTCTTTGTGCCTCCCACCAAATATACGTGTATATCATTTATATCATTCGATAATTTACCCGCTGCTTCGGCTAAAATTTCAGCACCCTTCCATTTGTATAAATGTCCCGTATACACAACTATCTTTTGATTAATTGGCAATTGCAATAATTCACGCGCTTGCCTTCGAGAATTTTCATCTGAAAAATTCATGGATTGTTCCACATCAACAGCATCACGGGCAATCAAAATTTTCTCGGGGGCGACGCCATAACTTTCAAGATATTTTTTAATACCATTGCTAATTACCACCAGACCCCAGCAACGATACCATGATTGACGATGGAAAATAGTTGGATTATCAGGCAAAGAATGAATTTCATAATAAACTTTACTATTTTTTTTCGACAACCAAAAAGCGATAGGCAAATCGCGGGTGTAATATATGCTGACAGCATTCTCCTTTAAAATTTTCAGGGCAGCGTTATAAAATGTCCAACTTTCAATCCAGTACCCCAATCGTCCAAAAATATTCAATGAAATAAGATCCAAACACCAAACTTTGGTAATAATAAAATTTTTCTCCGCGTTATAGAAATTAAATATATCATCTTTTAAATTATTTAGACGACGCGGTATGATTAATTGCACCTCAATACCCTGTCTCGCCAATGCTTCACAGGTTTTCATAATCTGTAACCCATGCGCCTTCTCTGTGGGCATGCGAATGTTGGCAATATATATAATTTTTTTCATAATCATCGACTTAGTCATTTCTTTATTCGGATCCGCCCTTATTTATTATAATAAAATGTCGCTTATATAATTTAAAAACATATTTATACGAACACGCACCACCATACGCCGCCAATAATAAAATTAGCGGCAAAAATGGCATATTATATCTTCCGCCCGCCGAAACCGTACTTATATAACCCGTCAAAAAATTATTTAATAAATAAAAACTCAAAAGAAAAAACTGATACTTTCTCTTTTCCTTAAAGAAAAAACCCAGGATTACAAATAAGTAAATTATAATCCAGATATTTTGACCCATTCTTATTAATAAATTCCCAATCGTTTGAGGAAACTCTGGTATTTTTGCCCGCACTACAAAATCCATAATATATTTATAATCGTGGTTCTGAAATCCAATCACGGATGAAACAAAATGAAATTTAAAATAATCTATGGGATATTTTGAGATTAAATAAAATAAATAATTTTTATATTGCGGCACAACGCTAAATTCATAATAATAGGTGTAGTATCGCTCGGGAATGTCGGGATGAAAATCTGGATCAATGGCCACAGGCGGGAAACTATATGGTTCTTTTTTTAATGATGCAAATTTTTCAGCATTAAAATAATACATTGCAAACCAGCCATTGCTAGAAAAACCCCAATTATTAAAGTTGATCTTATTGCGCAACATCCAGGGAAACACGGAAAAAAAGAGAATCAAAATCATTATCAAAAACTTTTTCCAATAAATAAAAGAATTTATTTTTAATATTGTTTTATTAAACAATTCATGCCAATATTCATAAAAAAACATTAGAAAAAAAATAGATGACAAATATAAAAAAGTTGGACGAGTGAGAGCTGCTAGCCCAATTACAAAAAAGGATGTGTAATATTTTTTAAATACAAACAAATAAATAGCCAGCAGAAACAAAAAACTAGCTAGAGTATCTGATGTTAACAGATTATTCCAATAAATTAACATCGGTTCCAGACCCAAAACTATGGCGGCAAAAATCCCAACCCATCGCGATTCAAAAATTCTTAAGCCCAATCTATACGTCATCACTGCCATTAAACCCACAAGTGCATCCTGAGCGGCGGCAATAAATAACGTAGGTATTTTCAAACAAACAAAAAAAGCTAAAAAAAGCGGATAAAATGGGGTTCGCAAGGGATCTGGTAACAAAAAAGGTAACGTCGCTACTTGACTTAGAGTGTGATAATGTAAAATATTATAACCCATTCTCAAATATGTCTCAGCATCGGAAAAAGAGATAAAAACATGCGATCCGAATTTATATTGTAATGCCGAGGCATAAAAAAAACGGATCAAGAAGGCCAGAAAAAAAACGAATAATTCAATCCTGTATTTTTTTACAAGCATTAAAAACATAAACTCTGGATATCCTAAAATAAACACGACTATGCCTTATTTATAATTAATATAATAGCTTAAATAATGAAAAAATACAAGTCAAATAATATAAAAAAAACTATAAAAATTAACTAAATTCATTTTACCACAAAAAATAGTCCCAAAGGAAATTTGTCTTTATTCATTTTTGGTTTAAGTTTAATAATTATCCAATCACATAACAAAAAAATAGGCAACAAGATAATTTTAAATATCCGCGGTAAAATGACTTCCATTTGCGAAAAACTTGCGCACATGGGACCATAACCAAAAGAAATAATTTGGATATCATTAAAACCAGCTTTCTTAAAAATTTTCTCTAAGGCGTCTTTCGTGTATCGCCAAAAATCATGCGGATCGGGATGGTAGGCAACGAGAAAAGGTGTGGCACCGATAAGTTTTCCACCCGGCTTCAATACGCGCTTTGCTTCAGACAAAACAAACTGATAATTATAAAGGTGCTCAAGAACATTAAATAGCAAAACTGTATCCATACTTTCATTCGCTTGGGGTAAAAAATCTGCCTCCAAATTAATTTTTTTTGCATTCGAATTTTCGAATCCCAAATCCAAACATTCAACAACGATATCCATTTCCTTGCGTAAAAAACGATGGTAACTAGCCATCGCTATCCCGCTTCCAACATCTAAAACCTGCCCTCGTATCGTGTGTTGTTCACATTGTTTATTCATGAAAATTCTATACAAATCTTTTCTGCGCCACATTTCTTTATAAAATAAAAACATGATGTATTATTTAGTAAGACTGAAAATAAAACTTCATAAATTATCACAATTACTTTATTGCTTAAAATGCTTGATAAATTGATCATACCATAACTGCCACATAACAATCGACCAAATCATATTCAGATTATATTGTCGGCCATGCAAATGATCCTGCCACATAAGCCAAACTTGTTTGTTATTAAAATAATCAACAGATAAATTACTAGGCGATAAAATATCGGAAACATAATCACGCAGATCTCCTCGTAACCATTTGGCCATCGGCGTAAACCAACCACGCTTCTTTTCATTGCGAATATGTTCCGGTAAAAAATCTTTAATAGCGTCGCGCCAAATCATCTTGCCTTGAAAATTTTCTGGCCACTGCCGCCAAACATTTACTTTCCACTTCGTGGGGATCTTATTAGATAATTCAACTAAACGATGGTCCAAAATTGGGACACGTTCTTCCAAACCAAAGGACATAGTCATTTTATCTGTTCGCATCAGGGACTCGTCGACCAGCCACCCTTCCCTGTCAATATTCATAAAAAATTTTTCAAAATCATCATCTGAGAATTTTTTTTCTGAAAAATATTTTTTGAAAAAAATATCTTCTGCTGTGTTAGATTGATATTTCGAGAAAGATAAAATACGGTTAAGCAGCTCTTGTTTTTGAGCTAAAAAAGCAACTATTCTTTTTTCATTGGCAGGAAGAGAAAATTTCTGCATAACTCCCGTCCTATTCCTAATAATTATTTTCAGAAAATCGCGAATTGGACATGGTAATTTCTGAAATATAGAAATCAACTTACTGTAGTAATAACGAGGATAACCTCCAAACAACTCATCCCCCCCATCGCCACCCAAAACTACCGCGACTTCGGTCTTGGCCATTTTAGATAATAAAAATGCCGCTCCGGCTGTAGGATTAAAATTTGGTTCATCAAGATGCCAAACAATATTGTCCAAATTATTTTTAATATCATCTGGACCTATAAGAAGCTCGTAATGATTAGTGCAATAATAAGTAGCCGTTTTTTTTGCCAGAAAAAAATCGGCATTAAATTTCTCAGGATTTAGACTATCCTTAAAACCAACAGAAAAAGTTTTTATAGGCCCGTGTTGAAATTGACTAGCCGCCCCAAGTACTGCCGTAGAATCAATACCCCCACTCAAAAACACACCGACCGACCGATCTGAAACAAGCTGACGCCTAACACCGTCTAAAAAAGTTTCTCTTACCAAAGCGCGCGCTTCTGAATACGAATCCATGTCAGTAGAATCATTAATTTGCCAATAATTGCTAATTCTTAACTCTCCATTTTTTTCAAGTAATAGATAGCTAGCGGGAGGTAATTTTTTTATATCTTTAAACATTGTATGCGGCGCTGGTATATAAAGTAATTGAAAATATAAATTAAATGCCTCGCCATCCACCTCTTTGGGAATATTATGCTCCAACAAAGCCTTAATTTCAGAAGAAAAAATAAAATACCCATCCTTACAAAAATAATATAAGGGTTTAATGCCTAATCGATCCCGCGCCATGAACAGCTCTTTCGATCGTGTATCCCAAATAGCAAAAGCAAAGATTCCATTAAATTTATTAATTGCCTCTTTCCCCCATTCTCGATAAGCATATACTATTACTTCCGTATCACTTTGGGAATAAAATTTATATTTTCTTTCCAATTCACACCGTAGCTCCTTATAATTATAAATTTCGCCATTATAAACTATTACCAACTCTTTAGCAGCATCCCACATTGGTTGTCTGCCGCGCTCGGATAAATCAATAATAGCTAATCGATTGTGACCCAAGCTAATATTTTCGCCTAGCCAGAAATCGGTCTGGTCCGGGCCACGATGATTGGTAGCCCTATTCATCTTCAGAATCAAATCTCTATCAGTAAAATTGAAGCCGTTAATTCCGCACATATAAATTCCTTTTTAACTTATTTCTAACCCTTAAAATATTGAACAACATCCCGGCTGTGTCCACAAAAATACGGACACTGCTATGCTTTTGATGATTCAACTCTACTGGGAAATCCGTATTTGACAATTTATTTGAAAAAACAATAGCAAACAATTCTACATCAAAGGCAAAACGATCGACAGTGGAAAAATTTATTAATAAATCTCCAAGAGGTCGCCGAAACATTTTAATACCGCATTGTGAATCACGAATGTGAGACGACAATGCCAGCTTCACAACCCAAGAGAAAAAAAATCGACCAAATTTTCTCATCAAACCATAATCATTTTTTGCGGCAGATAAACGATGATTTCTGGAACCATATAACAACATGAGTGATGGTTGTGATTGTACGAATCTAAACATTCCAATAATCACTTCTGTACCATAAGGTAAATCAGCATCAGTAAAACATATTACGCCAGAATGAGCTTCCAATAATCCAGCACGAATAGCATATCCTTTCCCATGATTCTCAGACAATCGTATAATTTTAAAATAATTTCTATCTTTATAACTTTTTAAAACAGAAACGGTATTGTCGGTGCTACCATCATCAACTAAAATAAATTCTATGCCAAAACTAGCCGTGGATGCTAATTGCAACAAACGTTTTAACGTCTTCTCAAGATAATATCCTCCATTAAAAATAGGGATAATAACTGACAATTGCTTTTCATTGCTCATAATGATAAATAATGTATTTTTCGTATTGATACTCTTTTGTGTATCGTTCATTCAATGTATCAACTAGATTATTTAAGCGACTTTCATTTAAATCACCACTGATAATTATATGACTGAATGGCTGGCCAGAATTATCATTTAAACTACCTAAACCAAAATGTAAACTCGGATTTATTTGCAAATATTGGTAGGGTTCAAATCTATCTAAAAGAAAGGCCAAACTTGGATTATTTATCACCAATAAACTATCTTGACGTTCAATATTTTGAGTAATATAACTGGCTACGACTGCTACTGAATCGGAATTATACAAAATATCAGTCCTTTTGAATAAGAGATACGTAAACTGAACTAAAAAAAGTATTGATAATAAAATTATCACCGCCTTTTTATTTAGCAGACGACGCAAGTAGTACGGAAACATTAAGAACAAAAGTATATGGGCAGTAAAAAAATATCTATACCATCCGGGAGTTTTTAAATACCACAGCCAATTTAAAATAATAAAAATAAATAAGATCACTTCTACTGTCGATAATTTTTCTTTCTTTTTTAGACGATAGACCGCCCCGCATACTACCACAACAAACATCAAGAAAAAATGAATAGGCGTAGTTTCGCTAAAAAAACGAAATAAATTATTAAAAATAATATTTAAAAAATTATTCGCCGCATACGAATTTGAATAATAAGAAACTGCGTGTATAACTTTAATTGGCGAAAAATCAGGAATGATTGTATATAGCCATATTAATAAAGGAAATGTAGCTCCGAGCAACAACAAACATAAACGATTAAAAAATTTTGACGCGGATAAAGCTACCATCCGATACCATTCTCCAATTAAAACCGCAGGTATAATAATTAAGAAAAAAGGCTTAGTGGCTATAGCTAGGCCAAACATTAAACCGCTTATTAGCAGACGTTTTAATGAATAATCCTTCGGCAATAATGATAATCCTAACAAAAAAAATAACAAACCAGGCACTTCACCTAATACAGCCTTGCCATTCCCATACAAAGGCGCGAAACTAACCAATAAAGACAAACTAAACAACGCATACATACTGCCATATTGCCGCCTCACCAACAAATAAAAAACCAAACCAAAAAATAACAAATACAATAACATGGGTAAACGAGCGGCAACAAAATTATATCCTAATAATTTAAGCGATATAGCGACTGGGATGAGTACTGGATAATTAGTTGTAATTAAAAAATAACGCTCCGCAACAAACATATTCGGAGTAACCCGCAAACTATAGATGTGTTTCTCAACAAGTGACTGAGATATACCAATATTAATGCCTTCATCAAACCACGTCGAAGGACTATGGGGTAAACGCCATGAACCGACGACAAACAAGATCAAAAATAGAAAAAGAAACAACATCAACTCTTTCCAGTGCAACAATACTTTAATTCTCATTTCCATACGTGCATCTATTAAATAAATAAAGATAAACGTTGTTGTATTAGAGGCCAAAAATTAATTGCATCTATTAAACTAATTACAATTAGAAAAGATAAAACTCCCCATAAAATTTTTTGTGCAATTGATTTCTGCAATTTATAAGAAATCAAAAAATAACCAAAAAAAATAGATAAAAGTGGATATATTTGAAAACGATAACGGGATTGCACCACAGTTAACAACAAAGGAAGAGGAGATAAAAATGCGAATAACACAAAATAATTTAACAAGGTGTTATTTTTCCTTAAAGCGAAAATTAGACCAGAGAAACCTCCCACAAATAAAACTATTATGGCGAATAAAGAGTAAGAGACAAAAAACATCTGCTGAATACCGGATTGGTAAAACCAAAAACCCATCGGCCGTATTAAGCTAAAGAAACGCACAAAACGAATAAAACAAAGTTTTACAAAAAACCAAGGATAAGTCGTCAAAAAATTTAAAAATTCCATTCTTGATTGTTTTGCTAGAGAAAAAAAACCGTGCACATCCGTATACTGTGTCAGATAATTTGTTCCCCCGGCTATTTGTCCTCCAACTGAAAGCAAGGTATTCCCTATCCATAAATTATAACTACTAATTAAAGTGGTTAAAATAAATTGATGATAAATCAAATAATTTCTGACAATCCACGGCATTAAAACCAATAAACAGGAGATGCTGAAAACTGCCAACGATTTCCACCTGCCATGAAAGCCGTAATAAAAAATAAATATTGGAGAGAATAAGATGATGGGTGGCCGCGTTAGTATGGATAAAGCCAATAAAATACCTAACAATACATCTAAATATATCCGCTCCTCACGGTATACTTTTACGAACATCCAAAACATCAATACAAGAACAAACAAATAAAGAGTTTCAGTCATTAACATGGCAGAAATTTCAATCAAATCGGGATGAAAGCCAAACATAGCCGCGCTAATCAATCCAATCTGACTACCAGCAAAATCTGAAAAAATGAGTTTAGCGGTCAAAAACAATAAATAAGCAGTCAGGGCATGCAAAAAAGCTTGCCAAAACCAAACCATTCCATAATGGTGCCCAAACACACAATAAATTCCGGCTAAAAAAAATTCATAAGCCGGACCGGCCCTGACTATCGAAATATCGAATTCATAACTCGCAGATCGATTCTCTTTATAACCATATCCATCTAATAAATTGACAGCTATTTGATCATAGGCTTCGGCATCTACGACCGGTTCTATATGATGATAAAAAGAATAAACCAATGGTAATAAAAATGACAATAATATAATCAAAAAAATTAATCTTAAATTCAACCAATTAAAAAGATTTGTTTTTAATAAGTTCCAATTCATAATCTATCATCAATTTTACTAAGCCTTTTAAATTAATTTTATGCTCCCAACCTAATTCTTTGGTAATTAAGTTGGCCGACCCCTTCATTTTCTTAATCTCCATTTTACGTAACAAATCACGATCAAGGACAACATATTTTTGCCAATTGCTAATGCCAACATAGGAAAATGCTTCTGCTAAAAATTTTGTTATCGGCAAAGAAATGCCACTACAAATTACAAAGTCTTTAGGCGTGAGTTGTTGGAGCATCAACCACATAGCTTCTACAAAATCGCCGGCATAGCCCCAATCTCGCAAAACATTGATATCGCCTAGCACCAATTTCTTCTGCGTGCCCAAGGAAATTTTAGCTACGCCGTTAGCTATTTTCTTCGCGACCATGCCCTCCGCACGCAATGGTGATTCATGATTAAACAGTATACCATTAACGGCAAAAATTCCATATTGTTGACGAAAATTCTTTACTGCCAAGTGTGCTGCTAATTTAGAGATTCCATAAGGACTAACCGGATCGAATACTTCTAAATTCTCATCAACAATCTTAGAAGTATTACCATAAATTTCAGCGCTAGAACACTGGAAAAATCTAGTTGATGGACTATACAATCTAATCATCTCTAATATTGCTATCACCGCAACGCCATTGGTAACAAAAGTGCCTTCCGGATGAATCCAGGATTTGGATACGCTAGATTGTCCGGCTAAATTATAAAACTCACTCGGTTTATATTTTTTTAGAATCTGTTTAATAAAACCACCATCTGCAACCGAACCTTTTCTCAAGACCACTTTCTTGCCGATGTTAAAATATTTTAGACGGACTAGATGATCCTCCTGAATAGTAGGTGCTAATCCTATCACTTTATAATTCTTCTTTAATAAAAAATCAGAGAGAAATGCTCCATCTTGTCCAGTAATGCCTGTTACGACAGCAATCTTATCCATAATAATTAAAAGATTATAATTTTATTCCCATTGCCGCACAATCAGATTCCACCATTAACTTTACCAGATCCTTGAAAACTATCCTAGGGCGCCATCCTAATTTCTGTCTCGCTTTAGTGGCATCGCCGATTAGCAAATCAACTTCTGAAGGCCTAAAATATTTTTTATCAACCACAACGTGATCTTGCCAATTCAAACCAACTAATTTAAACGCATCTTCAGCAAACTCTCTCACTGTATGTGTTTCTCCAGTCGCGACAACATAATCATCAGGCTCGTTCTGCTGCAACATTAACCACATAGCCTCCACATAGTCTTTGGCATATCCCCAATCTCTTTTTGCTTCTAAATTACCTAAACGTATTTTATCTGTCTTCTTAGCTAGAATATCCGCTATACCTCGAGTGATTTTCCTAGTAACAAAATTTTCTCCTCGCAATGGAGACTCATGATTAAACAAAATACCGTTACAGGCAAATAATCCATAGCTTTCACGATAGTTAATGGTAATATTATGAGCAAATACTTTGGCACAGGCATATGGACTACGAGGATAAAAAGTTGTTGTTTCTTTTTGCGGCGTCTCCATCACTTTTCCGAACATTTCACTGCTAGATGCCTGATAAAATTTTATTTTTGTTTTAGATTCACGTATACCCTCTAAAAGCCTCAATGTTCCCAAGGCCACTACATTCGCGGTATATTCCGGCACGTCGAAACTAATCTTAACATGGCTTTGAGCGGCTAAATTATAAATTTCATCGGGCTGTATTAGGTGCAATAATCTCGCTAAACTGCTTCCGTCGGTTAAATCACCATAATGCAAAAATAATTTTTTTTCCTTATATTCCGGATAGAGAAATTCTAAACGTTCGCGGGAAACGCTACTTGAACGGCGTACAATACCGTGCACCACATATCCTTTGTTTAATAAAAATTCTGCAAGATAACTTCCGTCTTGACCAGAAATCCCAGTAATAAAGGCTGTTTTAGATTGTGACATAAAGAAATAATTAATTTTGTGGTAATACTTCTTCAATATTACACGTAAAAAATAATTTTTTTGACAAAGCACGCGCTGCACATGATAGCTTCTCACGCAGTTTCCTATCCCTTAGGCTATCCAAACTATTCACGAAATCCATTGCGCTGTTGGCCAAAAGGACATGTTCATTATCGTTAAATGGAAATCCTGCCAAACCACGCGCAGAGATAATGGTTGGGAAACCTCGTGTCAAAGGTTCGAATATTTTTTGTTGCATTCCAGCACCACAAAGCGAAGGCGCGATCGCAATATCCATTTTATTCATATTTTCATCAAATTTTTCTTCAGATAGATAATTATATCTTATTATATTGTCATTAAAATATTTACTAAAAGATTGTGGAATTTTTCCTCCGAAAATATGGAATTTGAACTGTCCTGGCATTTTTCTTTCAACTTCCGGAATCATTTGATTCAATAGAAATTTAAGAGCTTCACGATTATGCGCAACATTATAAGTTGACCCGGCAAAAAACACATTAAGAGGCGAACGTTCACGGATTAATATTGGCGGAACTTCCAAATACTTCTTCAACCCACGTAATGGCATTACAACTACTTGCTTCGCTCCTAATTTTCTGTATAATATAGCTTCGATGGGCGTAATAGCAAATATAACATCGCTCCATCTGCTTACTAAATATTCAGACAATAACTTTGGAAAAAATTTAAGGTATTTAAGTCCGAAAGCACTATCTTCTTCCAAGCAATGTCTAGGTTCAAAATTAATGGAACGCGTAACAATGGGGATGCCTTGTTTTTTTATCTGTTTATATAATGGCCATAAATAAGTATAATCAAACCAAACCAAATTTGGCTTGAAATTCTTAAGTTCTTCAGACAATGCCATTTTAATATTTAGATCGCCATATTCACGGGCGGCACCATCCCAATACCAAGGCATTACTAAACGTAAAAATATATTTTTGATTTTTTGTCCGATTGAGAGAGTTAGATATTTATAATTAATTGGTATAATAGTAATTCCTAATTTTTCGTTTGCTTCAGAAACATCTTTTTTATACTCCTCTCCATAAATTTTGGTTATCACCCTAACTTCCCAGCCTGATTTTATAAAAAATTCAATGCCAGCCGCACGATCCTGCTCACAAGCACCGCGCGCGGGATAAGGAAATTTGGGAGTAATAATTAAAATTTTCTTCATAATATCATTCCGCCTATTTAATTTCCGTTATCCACTCTTCAGCAACGGTCGGACGACGCAATTCATCATCCATGTTAAATTTTTTATCAATGTAAAAAAACAAAATGGTTGGCTCTAAGGTTTTATAACCATGCCAAACACCCGGCGGTATAATAATTGTCTTGTGGGTATGTTCGGAAACTACAAATTTTTCTTCTGCTCGTCCATCATCATAGATTAGACGTATTGAGATACTTCCTTTAATCACGGCGAAATAATCGGTCTGTTGCTGATGCATATGCATGCCACAAATCACCCCAGGGTACATCTGCGTAAAATTAATATCGCCGGACAAACCCGGAACAAGATCATAAAAACCGCGGCGACGCGCATCTTCATGAAAACGATGTTCATGCCATTTCATATGTGAATAATTAATTATTGAGCTCATTAAGATATTCTAGCAAAGCTTCAGACCATGGACGCAAATTCATGACACCTAAATCTTTTAATTTACTACTAATAAGTATAGAAGACCGTGGTCGCTGCAGTCTCGTCCCGCTTTCTTCCGTGGTAATTGGCACTAATTTACTATCGCAGTTAGTCAATTCAAAAATCTTTTTAGCAAAATCATACCATGTGCAGGGTCCATCATTGACTACATGATAAATACCTGGAGCTACTTTTTTCTCCAACAACTCACGTATCTT
>Ga0209541_10007509_pt1 | contig 18310 bp, 18 predicted proteins | sample RifCSPlowO2_01_FD_184027 | JGI IMG/M metagenome (GOLD analysis project Ga0209541, IMG submission 184027) | Groundwater microbial communities from Rifle, Colorado - Rifle CSP2_plank lowO2_0.1 (SPAdes) (version 2) | ecosystem: Environmental > Aquatic > Deep subsurface > Groundwater | place... | reverse complement strand
TCTAAAAGCTTTTGCCTGGTTCACAAACAAATCATGAACCATATTTGTGTCTAAGTACAATCTGATTTTGTCCATGCAATTACTTGTTTCAAATACTAATGAATCTAGGGCAGGCTGTAATACCAACAGATAAGGAGGATTTCACAATAAAATCCAGCGAGGTCAACACAAAATATTTCTACACAAAATCTGCCCCGCGCCAGATCTCAGGGAAAATCATAGCCGCAACAGACACAGGCCTGAGGGCAGAAAAGTCGATTGTATTCACAGTCCCTGATGCAGACAAAGGCAAATTCTCAGACTCTAAAACAGGCGGCTGGATAGACAGTGGAGGCTCAAAAGGCTCTTCCACAACCTACACGGAATCCGAGTAATAGAAATATAGAAATTAACCTAATAAATATTACTCCAAAAGAGAATATCTTTGTAATGCCACTAGATCCCCGCTATTTTCTAGAAGGGTTAGGCGCAGTAGCAGGTTGTTTATGTTCTGAAGATTCCCGATCAAGTGCCTGTAGACAATCTGTTATTCTTTTACCATATATTCCCTGTAAAACTTCTGGATCGACACTTATTTTCAGGCCTCTTCTAAACAATCTATCGGCGAGTCCATCCATTTCCGCATCAACAACAAGTTCCAGAAAGTGATCTCTTTGTTCGCCGACTATTTCGTTTATTAGATCAGCTGCGTACCCATCACAGCTTTCTGTATGTACTTTATTATTTATATACCTTTCAACAGCTTTTCCAGTGAGACTTTCTTTTGGTTCAGTTCCTATAATAAATACGCAATCATATTCCCCTATGGTATTGCTAGAGTCAGGATCAACCCATTCTATAAAATGAACTACAACTTCTCCTTCAGGGGTCTTAAAAGGTCGTATGATAGTTACCCTTTCTCTTCTTACCAACTCTCCACCTTTTTTTGTTCTGTGACCATGATTCTCATATACCCCGCTTTTTATCTGTGATCCTGTTTCTCTCATTTTTTCTGCGAGTATTCTCGCCATTTTGGCTCTCTGGTCTTTTGTCAATTTATCTCCTTTAAATCCTGTATAAACCGGAGATTCCACAATCATGTTTTGAGGCCAAGGTATTTCTCTGAGCTCTTTTTTAGCAGCGTCTGCTTCAGCCCTTAATCCATGCTTTTCACTTTCTATGGCTCTTCTAAAATCAACATATGCCCTTCTTGCTTCAGCTGTTTCGCGCGATATTTCTTCCCTGTCTTTCTGATAAGATTGTCTTAGGCTTTCAGATGCTTCTTTTGCCTCTTTTCTCATTTCCTTGGTTCTGTCCCTATAGTAAGCTTCATCTTTTTTCCTCTCCAGATAATCTTCCCTTAAAGTTGCGTTATCGTCTTCTAATTTTCCCAGTCTGGAGATTAATTGAGTTTCTCTCGCTGCTTTATACTGGCCATATTTGTATGTCCCAAAAATAGCTGTCCCTGCTAAAACCCAGGGCAAGACTTTCCTGCCTAAGCCATAACTTCTCCTGAAAAATCCCATGATTTTAAAAGGGGAGGAGGTTTTATAAAGGTTCAGGCAGTTACTCCAGATAACCAACGGCTTATTATCTGATTCTGGTTATTCGGGAAGCCTGAATGGGGAAGCGCATATAAGAGGCCTAAGCCAATACTTAGAATATGAAAGCAGCACTAATAATATTTTCTTTGTTATCCTTGTTCTTGATGACATCCTCTGAAGCAGCCCTTAAAGACGGGACAAACTTCGCAATAAAACCAGACAGCATAAGATGCATAAGCACAGAAGTCCCAGATGATTTTGGAGCAGTCGGGTTGCTTACCTCCTTCTATGTGACTTCTAACTGCGGGGAATGGTGCGATTTCACAGGTTCAACTGTCCTTACAGACCCGGGAAACCCTGTAAGCATACCGGTTTGCCTGAACACTTTTGGAAAGCAGGTGAATGAAACAAAGAAAATCAGGTTCACAATATCCGCAAGGGGAAAGCAAAAGGATTACAATTACGGGATCTGCGTTGCGCCGCAGGAAGATCAGGATATAGGAAGCGGCAACCCTTGCGCTGTAGTTAATGTAAACCAGAAATATTTTGAAATAAAAACAGAGCCAATAATTTATGCAGAACCGAATAAAGAGACAGAGTACGAGATAGAGGTTTACTCTACCCTAAAGTTAGAATTGGATATAACTGTCCAGGAAACTGGAAAAACCTTCAAGGTAACAACAGTACCCCAGCAAAAAACAGTCCTGAAAGACAAGATAACAGTCAAACAGGATACCAGCCTTAATGTGAAAGCAGTGGTCTCTGGATGCACGATACCAAGCTGTACAAAAACATCCTCTTCCCTGGTGACTATACAGAAAATACCTGAATACGCAAAAACTTCGGGAAATTTCTCCCTGAGCCTGATGCCAGAGTCTGCAACAACAAAAAAATCCCAGCCAGTCAAGTATTATCTGGAAATAAAAAACTATGGCGAGGAGAAAGAATATTCTGTTGAATTAAAGCTGCCGGAAGGATTGAAATCAACGTTCAACACAACCAAAAAATCAGTAAGGAATTCAGAAGATTTCACAATAGAGATTGAGCCAACAGGGTCAGAGCCCTTTTATACATTCACAGTGGATGTCCGTGGGCAGGCATTAAAATCTGTACAAGGCACATTATCAGTAAATGAATTAGCCAATGACCTGAGCAGGGCAAAAACAACAGATGTCCTTGATCCAGACGCGCTAAGCAACATAAATGCAGTCCTTGTAAATACAAGGGATTCCAGCCTTGCAGACGACCTGAAGTCCTTTAGCGACCTTGCAAATAAGCCGAAAGACGTGACTCAAATAGTTGAGACAGCCTCCTCTAAGAAATCAGCGCCTAAAAAGGAAGGCGGTTTCGATATGACCACAATTGCCCTCATTATAGCTGTGGTCGTCCTGGCGGGGGTTTTTGTCATGTTCAAGATGAGGAAAAAACCTGCGCAAGATGGGGACGGGGAAAATTGGTCGCAGGAAGGAAGATACTGAGCGGCTATTTTTTTAATTAAAAGGTTAAGGCTTATTCATGAAAAATAAGCGTTCTGGAAAGGAAGGGCTATTGAAGTGTTCTAGCATCCTCTCAAAAGAAACTGCTGACGAAATTGAGAAGAACATTAAAGAAATAAGAAAAAGGCAGGATAAAGTTCATAGAAAAAGGATGAAGAGACTAGTAAAGCAAATGAAGGGTTGTGTAAAGGAATCTAAAATTGATCCCTTGAAGTTGAAAAAGATCTGGAAAGCTTAATATATCCCTATATACCATATAACTACTTTTTTATCTCGGTTCAACCCATATATTGTATATATGTATAATATACCCTTTTCTTTTAAAAAAGAAAAGCCTTATAACCCAAAAGAAAACATCTGCAAAAATCATAGGGCTAATTTTAAAGCGCAAACCGAAATAATAATAATCCTCGCCTTAGTCATGCTTTCTGTAGTTGTTATAATAGCTAGCCAAACCCTTCTTGTAAAGCCAGAGCCTTCCGGTTTAGCGCAGCTCAAACTATCTCTCCGGTCAGACATGGAAAGATTAATGCAGTCCTCTGGATCAGAAATAGTGAATAAAATAGGGAAGCAAGGCGGTTATCTCAACCCTACAGTAGAGTATGTGAATTATGGGGGAGAAAAAGTCGCTTATTGGGGAGTCTGCCAGAATGCTTTCATCCCAACTCTCGATCAGATAGCAAACAACATCAAAACAGGCCTTGCAAACAAAATGAATTCTTTGGATGTAAAAGACCTCCAGGCAAAATATGGAAAGGAAATAAAATTAAATCAAATAACAGCTCAGGACGTAAATGTGGTTATAAGGGAAAACGATATAATTGCTGATGTTTATCTTCCTACATTTTTAGAAGGTTTCCCTTTAGAAATGCCCTACAAAATAACAATACCTGTGAACTTAGGGAGGATCTACAACTTCGCCTCAGATTTCACAAAAGACAACTCTAAAAACAGGCACTTTGAAAAATTCATTGCTTCTTTGTTTTATCATGCAAACCAAAGAAATTTCCCTACTCTTGGGATTCTAGGCAAATGCGGGGATTCTATAATTAGAACAGCTCCAGAACTGGAGAAAGAGGCGCAGAAAATTGTGGATTTCGCTTTATCTAAAACATTTTTATGGGAGGACCCACCTCCACAGGCTGACAGGAAGACTTTGGAAGATTATCTGGATACACTAGATCCTGAAGCAAAAGATCTTTTTCTGAGAGCTTATGAAAATATGACAGCCAGCATGACAGAATCAGAAAAACTGGACATTAGAAGGTATTTAGAAGATCAGTTTATCCCAGGCCAGCCAGAGGATAAAAGAAAATATTTAGAATATTTTATACCAAGCGTGAACAATAAAAAATACCAGGATTTAGACACATCTTTCAAAAGAGGAGCTGAAGTTGACAGAACAAATTTTCAGCCGCCTGCAAATCCTGTGGCTCTCATAAATTCTAAACCGCTCTACGACTTAGTCCCAAAATGCCTTTTTGGCTTTGACCTAAAATATAATTTAGATATGCCTATAGTTACTTCAGTAAAATCAGGCGATTACGAATTCAATTTCGCAATCTATTCATCTGTAGAATCTAACCAAATAGGAAACTGCAACTATAAAGGCAATTTCACCGAAATAGAGGATCCGTGCGGAGATAAAAAATGCAGCGCGAAAATTTTCGTACAAGATACTAATGGAAAACCTATACCAAACACAAAAGTTTCTTTTGGTCCATGTCTTGCGGGACTTACAGACCAAAAAGGAGTAGTTGAAGGCAAGACTGTGTGCGGAATTTCAGAAATGGTAACATACAATCCAAAATATCACTATCAGTACGATGTTGTCAGCACTTCTGATCTGAATAAAACAGTGACATTAAAAAAAGCTCCTGTACTGACAGTTCATTTTAACAAAGTTAATTTTGCCAGCGGCTATAATGATTACTGGATTAATAGCGGATATTATGCAACAAGAGTTCTAAAACCTAATAAAAAAATAAACTACCAATTAACCAATGTAAAATTTAACTTCGATTTAAAAACAGAACCTGGTGATATAGAGCCAATTTTTATATCCTTTAAGCCAAAAAACAGAAGGACTTGGAACCCTATAGAAATATTTTTGACGAATGGCGCGCCTCAACTAAAGATCGATGGCTCTGAAACTAAACTGAAAGAGAAATATCCATTGGAAATAAATATTACAAAAACATATTCTGATGGAAAAATAGAGTCTTCTTTGAAAGAGTTTGAAAAAGAAATATCTTTTAATGACTCAGAAGTTTTGATAGCAGTCGAGATCAGCGCGGACAATACACATTCAAAAGATATTACAAAAATAGAAGCAGAGTTTTCTTCAAAATCAAATGCCTTTATTTCGGGTTCAAACAAAACTTCAATTTCAGGCGCAGCTTTTACTGCAATCGTTAATGGTTCTTCAGCAAAACTTACATTGTCCAAACCTGATCTCATAAAATCTGATCAATCAGGCCAGTTCTCTTTTAATGTGCTTGCAAATATATCAACAATTACAATCACAGAGGTGGGATCTGAAAGCTCCAATAAAACCGAGCTAATTGTTGAAAATGCGTCTAAAAAAGGTTCATCTTCTATTGTTATCGACTATCTGCCTCCAGATACCTATGAAGTTGAAATTAAGACGCTCAAAAAAGTAAAATTTTCTAAATCAATTTTAGTTGATCGTGGACCTTTTAGAAGCCGGAAGGAAATCTCGTTTGGAAGCGATTTTGTAATAACTGGAATATCTAGATTTGATTTGGAAATAAAAGAAGACGACAAAGAAATTTTCATTAATGCTTTTTCACCTGCAATAATACAGACAGACACCATGGATTTTTTTGATTTTGATTTTAGTAAAATGCTGCCTCTTGCAAAAAAATACTGCACTAACCTATATCCTATAACAAAATCAGTTCCTGACAAATCATGCCGCTTTGATCATTTAATTGGATCAACAAAGGGTGTTAGTTTATGGAGAACAATATGTGAACAGATACCGAAATGGACCTTCCCTATATACCATCCTACAGGCGGAGGGTCATATGTTGACATTTGTCAGGAAAAGATACTAAAAAGCTACGATGCGCTGACTGAAAATTTGACTGAGTGATTATGAAAAACCTAACATATTACTTACTCTGCATATCTGTATTTGCGACAGTTTTCATTCTCATAAATGCAACCACAGCAACAGCAGTAAACATAAACATAATCACGAAAAATTCCACAGAGACTGTAAAGCTTGATCTAAACCAGTTTCTAAAAAGAAAACTAACTACTATCGAAAACGGGAAGCTGAAAGTTGATATAGGAAGCTTAGAACAGTCGCAAATCAAATCAGCATTGCTTTATCTTTGCAAAAATAAAAATCTGACCGATTGCCTCAAATCTTTGCCGATACAGTATACAAGCAAAGTTGATACAATATTCAGCCAAAAAGACATAGAAATTAATGGAAAATCTGGATTGGTGAGCATACTCAAAACTAATGAGACTTGGCTTGCTGACTGGGCTGAAATAGATAACTCTGTCCTTCAAAACTCTGACATGGACGAAATAAGTGTCTACTCATCAGTAAACTTGAACGATACCAAAAAATTTATCCAAAACTACGGGATGATTCCTGTGAGTTTTATAGATAATGTTGATTTTGGCGGTAAACAGATATATCAGATTGTTGGGTCTGTTCAGAAAAAGGGACTTAAAGAAACAATCAGTATTTCAGAACCAAAGTTTCTGGCTGATTTTGTAAAGCAGGAAGGTTATATTTTTGCATTCCCAACAGACCAGAAAATTTACACGCCAATAACCTTCTATAATGTTCCAAGGGTATGTGGAGATTCTGTCTGTTCTATAGGCGAAAACTATCAGACATGTTGGTATGACTGCGCATGTCCACAAGGCCAGATTCCGGGAAGAACAGGGTGCACAAAAAAAACAGACACAAGATTGATAATAGATGAAATCGACTCAGAAAAAATATTCTGCCTGGTGCCTAGCCTGGAATTCGGTCCAAATACATCATGCCAACCGAGACCTTTGGAATTAAAATATCATATAGAAAACGCTCCAGTGAATTATTCAATATCTTCCAACTCTTTCTATTTTGAAATGAATACCGGCAATGAGACAATGCCCCAAACATACAAACCTCTTTGCACGCCAAAAAATCTAGCGCAATATTATCTTTCACTTGCTGACATCAATAGGCCTTCTCTTTACAATGTTTCTGAATATGAGTGTAGTATAGAGTTACCTGAAATCACAAATGTCAAATCAAAATCAGAAACCAGAACACTGTTTTTGGGGATGTACATGAACGTCCTCACAGAAAATGGAACAGAGACAGTCGAGATTACAAACTCCACTGCTTTAGAATTCGATGTTTTAGCAGAAGACTTTTCAAAACTTGCTGATGTAGCTTCAATTGTAAAGTCAGCAAAAAATACAATAAAAACTTTGCAGGATATCACAACAACAATCCAATTGGCGTCATTTGCATTAAGCGCAACTTTGACAGGTGCAGCTATAGTTTGTGCTGTAGGAATATTCTTTAGTCTTGGTGGCCTTGCTGGGGTTTGTGCAAGTTATTTATCAGTATTGGGTTTGATACTTAATTCTGTGCTTCTTTTATTGAAGCTCGCTCAAGTAGCGCTTAGATTGTGTCAGGGAGAACCATTGAGCACAAGTGAAACAGTTGGAATTATAGGTTCCATGATTGGTGTAGTTTTATCTGTTGTTGCAGTTGCAAATGTTGCTCAAATAGGCAGTAGTATAGATACAGCTGCTGAATTAGCTAATAAAGCTCAAGAAGCCTCACTTTTAGGCAATACTATTGAATCAAAAAACCTTTTGATTGACGCTGGATTGTCTCTTAGTAAATTACCAGAGGCGTTTAGAGCTCATCTCTATACACAAGCTTTACTTTCCCTTCCCTCCTTAATCTCAATTCCGGCTCTGCCAAATTATTTAGGAGACTTCAAAGGGTTTGATCTGTTATCTGCTGCTAACCTTCCACCTACAATACCAGAAGATACGGCAGGAAAAATCTCAGAAAAAATGCATACTGTAGGGAGCGCATGTGGAAAACAGAAAGAAGCGCTTGATTTTGCAAGGCAGAGAGTAGGCCAGATAGAAGCAAAGAAAGAAATAGAATTCAAAAAAGTAGCCTCTAACCTTATCTACGCCAAAGGCAGCATAACAGGCCAGACAAACAAAGTCTGCGGAAATGAAAACGTGCAGGGATTCTACAGTTTTGACCCATTTGGATGCCAGGATTTGTGGTTCAGTTTTAGTGAGCAGGAAAGGCCTTTATGCAATTTTGATTCAGGTGAGTGGGAAAATGGCATAAATAAAGGAATATTCGGTTCCTCATGTAACCAGACAAACACCACGTCCTATCACTGGGTAAGCACAGATGCCAAATCAGGTTACAGGGTTTACAACTCAACTGGGATCCATCAGCTATTCAATACAACAGCAGACAAGCTTTTCCAGAATCCTGTAGAAGACTCAACACTGGATATTTTCATCGGCTGCGATCCAGGTCCAGGCACAACAAAAATAGAGGATAAGTTCAGGTTCCTGAACTATACAGAGACTTGCGGTTAGAAATACATAATATTATGTACACAGGTACATACACGAATAGGTTATGAAAATCCGAAAAATAATTTTTTTGGCAATAGTGTTTTCATTAGTCATAGGGCTTTCACAAGCAAGAGAACTAAAAAATAACTTCTACTTTACAGTCCAGCCAGACTCATCAAAGTGCATAACTATCAGGCTGCCTGCTGATGTTAATGTGTATGAGGAAGACAGGGTGCAAATCAATATGTCAACAGATGCGCAGGCAAACCTGAAGTTTATAGATGTCCTTACATCCCCGTATAATCATGTCACTGTCCCGCTTTGCTTTGAAACCCAGAACAACAAAAACGGTGATTATTTTAACTATACAATAACACTCTCCTCACAAAAAGGCGGGAGGGAGACAGTTTCTGGCGGTTTCTGCGTATTTTCAAACTCATCAAAAATAGCTGTCGGCCGCCCATCAGCCAATATATGCGATTTCATAATCAAAGACGAGAAATTATTTGATGTCTCCTTCCAATACGGCGACAGGATACCAATGAAGAAAAATTCCCCTGGAAAAATACCTGTCAGGCTCTACTCCCAAAACAAGCTCGACCTCGAATTGACAATAAAAAGCGATGTGAACATAGAACCAAAAGCCCATACAGTCAGACTAGAGCCCAGAAAGTGGACTGCCTTTGATTTCGAAACACCTGCGCTAAAAGCCGGAAATTATCCATTAACCCTGACAGCAGAAGTTGTAGTCAACGGGACTTATTGCGACTCAGAAAAAATCCCTTTCTGCAAAAAGGAAATAAGTTCGACACTCATGGTCGACAATCTGGGGCTTCAGGGCTGGTATTTGTATGCAACACCCCTTAGCCATTCAGCCTATGATACAAAATCTATACCTTATAGCGTCGTTATAGAAAATTATGGTGATACAAGGGAATTTGGTTTAGAGATAAAACTCTCCAAAGGGCTCTCCTCTGACTTTGAAAAAACAAAAGTCTCTGTAGAAAGCCAGGAAAAAAAGGAGTTTATAGTAAATATAAGTCCACAAGTAGCTTCCCCTGAAAATTTTGAAATAGAGTTCATTGCAAAAGCTGATGTTGAAAAGTCAGTGAAATCCTATTTGTCATTCAAAGACACAGAAGCAAACATAAAGGCGTATTGGACAGACATAAGGGACAAGGTTGCCACTGAATTGAGGCCTGTGATAGACCTGAAAATAAGGGAATTTTTGACTAGCTATAAAGAAAAAGGAATGAATGTAGAAGAATACCAGGCATTGTTGGACTTATTGGAGCAGGCAAAGGGTCAGGTTTTTATAGGGGATATAGGCAAAAAATTAGTTAACAAAACAAACGCCAGACCAGAGATAAAATCTCTTAAGGGAATAGACCCATTAATCGTAGTAAGTTCTGTAGTTTCAGTAATAATTGTGATAAGCCTAGTTTTTTATTTAAAAATAAAAAAATCAGAAAATAAAGGGGAAGAATACTAAGCGCCCTGGTCCTCTTCTGGCTGTTCTTCACCGCCTTCTTCCGGAGGATATTCTGTTTCCTCACCTTCTTCCCCTTCGTCTATGCCATAATCATCGCCAGTACCCCTTTTTTTGAGCTTCTGTATCAAAAAGAATGCAAGAACACCAACAATTACTATTATGATGACAGGTATGAGCAAACCTCCACCAGAATCTTTTTTACCTGTAGAAATCAGCGACTCTATACCATCAAGCTTGCCCTGTGCCAGCTTATAGGATGTTTTAGATTCTGTATACTTCCCAAAATCCCAGTCATTTTTTGCAGATTCTATATCTACAAGAACACCTGCAAAAAGGGCCTTAGCGTCCTTTTCTGTGTAGCCGTTTTTTGTTAAATTCAGTATCCTGTCATTCACTTGCGATTCGAAAAGCCTAAGCTCCTCTGAAATATCCTCAAATGAGTCTATGTCAAGACCGACCTCCCTTTCCCCTCCATTGCTCATTATCAAAAGTGTACCTGAATATTTTTGCTCTGCTGCTGGGTTGACCTCTATTGCAATGCTGCTTTGCCCCCCTGCTGCTATATCATCCTGAGGAAGAGTGACTTTTACAACATCCTGCGATATCCCCCTAAGCTCATACCCGAAATCCGTGAGTTTCCCTTTCCCTACATTTTTTATGAATATCCTGTCAGAAAAACCTGTCCCTATAATGACCTTCTGTGAAAAAAATGAAGGTGAGACATCTATCAAAGGCCGCTCAGGTTCTACAGTGACTCTTTGGGGTATTATTACATCGATTTCGATTTTAAGCGGGACAGAAACTGTTGTGAGATTGCCTTCCACTAATCCAGTTATATTAAATGTCTTGTCTATCCTTAAACCAGATTGTATGTCTGGGATTATTACTTTATAATTCTCAGAACCCTTTGCTTCAATTGTCCCATTTGGAACCAATATGTCTATTAAAGAGCCTATCCCAGAAGGCAGGCTTGCTGTGAGGTTAGATACAGAAGTATTTGTGGGATTTTTTATTTTGAATGAAAATTCAATGGTATCGCTTTGGTTAACTAATTTGTTTGTTATAATTGCAGGTTCTATATCAAGGCCGCCCTCAGCGTCTGTGGTAGTTGAAGGCGAAGGCTTTATCCCGCTCCCTGCGATTTCAAAATATGTCACAGAACCGCCCTTTTTCCCATCGCTTTTTTGGGTAAGCTCAAAGACAACAAAATATTTCCCTTGTAAAAGCGGGTTATCTGTAAAGTTAGCAACAAACCCGTTTGAAAAAGTGTATGCAGCATCCCCTTTTCTTAATTCTGTGAGGTTCCCCGCTGAGAGTATTTTGTATTCAACTTTGGCTGTGTTTTCATCGAAGACGCCACCACCAAGCATGTAAGCGCTGTTAACATCATGTCTGTAAGTAACTGGTTGGACATTCAATGAGCTAATGGGTATTGTGCTCTCTGGGTATACCTTGTTTAATTGGGCTGATTTCACAGTAATCTGGTATCTTCTCGTTGTTCCGCCTGTGCCTGTAAAAGGGGATGGTCCGCAGTTTGATGTATTATCATTTGAAAAAAAGCAATACCATTTTGAATCTGATATTTTATTAAAGTCTCCTGCCCCTGTTACACCCAAAGTTTGCCAGTTTACCCTTGCAGGTTCCACAAGCGGTGGGGTGGTTATAATCCATATGACGGGTTTATCTATTGCAGGAACAGCTGGGTATGTCAAAGATTCAACATTTTCCTGCGCCTGGGAAAAAGGGATTATCAGGAAAAGGCTAAGGACAAGTATAATAATTTGGATTCTCATATTATACTATATATATTAGGCACCCCTATATTAAGCGTTTTATGATTACTGAAGAGGAGTTCAATAACCAGCTACTTTGCTCCTCTGAATTTTTGAAGCAGACCCATTTTAAAATCAGCTTCTTTTCTTAGTTCCTGGGATTCCTGAAGGGCCCTGTCAGAAACCTTCCTGTATGCGAGCATGTTTGCATAGGCTGATGCACCAGCAAAATCATTTGCTGCGTTGTAGAGCAGGCCCTTTTGTTTGTTCTCAGCCGCCTTGTTTAGTTTCCTGAAAAACCCGTCAATCAAACCTTCCTGCCCCACACCTTTCCCTATTTTCCTTTTACTTTCTGCCTGTTCTATTTTCCCTTTGATCTTTTCCAGTGTTTTTGCATCGCCCAAAGACGCGTATTCTATGGCAGCCCTGTAAAGATTGTTTGTTATCTGCCTATACTTAGGTGTCTCCCTTATATCTGTCCGCTTGCCAGCGCCCTTTGCTTCAGACAGGTATGCTTTGGCAAGCTTCGTGGCAGTCATTGCGTTTATTCTCGATATGTGGGCTTCAGCTGCACCTAATTTTCTAACATCGTCTTTAGTAATATGTCCGTAATCAATGCTTGCCCTCAACTTTTCTGTTGATCCATATCTAATTCTTTCTAAGTCTGGTATAGAGTATCTGTTATCCCCGCCTTTACCACTATATGATCTGGAATGTCTTAAGTCAGAAAGAACCTCACGCGCTGCAGTGTCGAATTTTTCCAAAGAGCTTGCAGCTTTTCGCTCTTTGACTAATGTAGCTGTTGCCATTATTTTATTTTGTTTTGCCTGTATAAAAAGTATATCAACAAAAGCAGATAGTTTATAACGCACAAAAATAAGAAAATCTATGGGATCAGAAAACTTGGATCATCAACAGGGACAGGAAGTTGAAGTGAAAAATGTATTCATACAAAAGACCCTCCCGGCAGGAAAAATAACAGTTTTTGTTGACCACAGGGAAAACAACATGGTCCCAAACCATATAAGGGATCTTGGCGCTGTTGTCATACTCAAACAGCTAAAGGTTGCAGATTTTATCTGCTCAGACAGGGTAGCTATTGAAAAAAAGACCTGTTCTGATTTTTTGCAATCTATAATAAATCAGAGAATATTCAAGCAAATAGAAGAAATCTCGAATTCTTTTGATCGCCCAGTTCTTCTTCTAGAAGGAAATCCAGAAATGTTGTTTTTTGAACGGCAGGTGCACCCAAACACTATACGTGGGGTTCTCTCTTCAATAGCCATTGATTACAAGGTTCCAATTTTATGGACATCCAATTCAAAGGAGACAGCAGGTATGATTTACTGGATAGCGAAAAGGGAGCAGGACCACGAGAAGAGGGGGATTCAAATCCGCGCAAAGACGAGGACAGAAACCCTTCAGGATCAGCAGGAGTTTATTTTAGCAGGGCTCCCAGCTGTTTCGAATGTATTGAGCAAAAGACTGCTGGAGCATTTTGGGTCTGTCAAAAAAATCTTTAATGCAAAGCAGGAAAAGCTTATGAAGGTTGAAGGAATCGGCGAAGAAAAAGCCAAAAAAATCTGGGAGCTTTTGAATTCCAAATATGAAAAAGATTAATCTATTTATAAAACTTTAGCACAATAGAAATTATACAGGTTTGGTTGGTTAAAATAGTGAATAATAATCAAGACCCAAAACTCAAGACTGAAAACCTAACCAAGATAATAAATATATGCCAGCTCATGTTGTTGTCGGCCTCCATTACGGGGATGAAGGGAAAGGCAAAATAGTTGACCATTATGTAGCAAGAATGCGGGATGAAGAGACGCCTTGCAGAATAGTGGGAAGATATAATGGCGGTTCTAATGCAGGCCACACAGTAAAGGTTAATGGAGTAACATACAAGTTCAATCAAATCCCGTCTGGAATACTCCATCCGAAAGTTATTTCTGTAATCGGTTGTGGAACTGTTGTAAACCCTTCTGAACTAGTTCAGGAAATTGAGAGATTGAAATCAGCCGGGATAGAGGTCTCTCCAGAAAATTTAAGAGTATCTTACAGGGCCCATGTGATAACTCCAGAGTGTATCGAAGAAGACAGAGTTTCCGGCAGCAGGATAGAGACAACAAGAAAAGGTATAGGCCCAACTTACGCAAGAAAAGCAAACCGCACAGGGATGCGGATGGAAGATTTTTGCAGAGCCAATTCGAACGAAGCAGAATTATTAAAACCTTATGTAGCTGATGCGGAAGATCTCGTGATTGAAACACTTGAAGCCGGCGATTTTGTGCTTGCTGAAGGCGCTCAGGCAACTTTTCTTGATATTGATTTTGGGAATTACCCTTTTGTCACATCTTCACACGCTGTTGCAGGCGGGGCTTGTGTTGGTTTGGGCATACCTCCAACAGAAATACGAGAAATAATTGGTGTTGCTAAAATATGCATGTCCCGTGTTGGCGAAGGTCCCTTTCCAACTGAAATGGGCGATTATGGAAGGATGAAGAAAGACCCGTTGGAATTATTGGACGAAGATGGAAGATATTGGGAGATGACTCCAGAAGAAAAAGCTTTGGTGGGAAAAGATGACTACCAAACCGCGCGGTTCCTTAGAAGGCGTGGAATGGAATGGGGGACAATGACAAGAAGGCCAAGGCGGCTTGGATGGCCTGATCTTGTCCTAACAAGAAAGGCTGCAAGAATAAATGGTATAACTCAACTTGCAATAACAAAAGTTGATGTTTTTAATGGGATCCCAGTGAAGGTGAGGATAGGAGGGTCAGACGAATCCCCAGAATATTCTGAGCGTGTTTATAGATGGGATTCTATTATTGATGGTTCTCGTGATCTTCATGACGAATTAGCAGAGTTTTTAGATGATTTGCAAAACTTTGTTGGAACTAATGTTTCGATAGTCTCTTACGGCCCATCAAGGGAAGAAACGATTCCTATTTACTGAAAAAAGAATTTCTATTTTGTGAGCTTAACCTCGCTTGTTTTCTCCTCAACCAGTTCCTCGATCATACTCATTAGCCTCTCTGGATGTCTCACCGATTCCAAAAACAAATTATTATTTCCTGTCAGGACAACATCGACCGTCCCAAAGCCTGTGAGCCTGCCCATAAGAGATTGGTGAATCTTGAGGTTGATTACCTGCCTTAATTCCCACGCAGTTAGTTCGCTTTTCAGGATCCCGCTTTTCTTTATTATCCTCCTGTCAGTGAGGATATACTTGTGATAAGACCTTTTAATTTCAAAATACAAGAGACACACAACACCTATTAAAACAAAAAATGAAGTTAGGTAAACAGGGTTTATCCCTAGAAGGCCCGATCCGGCAAACCCTATGTAAGCGCCTATCAAAATCAGCGCACCGACAATCACATAATAGTACAGGTTAGCAACCCTTGAAATGTAAGTCTTATACACAATTTTTTCTCCAGGCAAAAGGCCATTTTTCCCCATAATATAGATAGTATTGAAATCCCTTATATATAGAGTTCCACAATAAAAACTGGACATAGATCTGGGCAGGATGTATAGGATCTATGTCATCCCCTTTAGCGTGGAGTGCTATACGCCTAAACGTTTTTGTCAGTGAGCAGATGCACACTGTATCCTACAAAAATAAATGGAAGGTATCTAAACCCGATATCCAGGAAAAAGAAAACAACTGCGCAAATTCCAAGAAGTAAAAAACACACGCTCCACTGGTGCAGGGATCTTTTTCCCCTGTGCCTTAAAGGGATGGTTTTGATCAGGATGTAAATCGCTATCCCAGAAACTGTTCCTGCGACTAGTTTTATAACAGGTTCAACTTCAAAAATAAGCAGTATCAAACTTAGTGTGAAAAACCCAGATAAAATTGCAAGAGTCTCCCTTATCACAGATTTTGGATGGTCAAAATCAGGAAGGATAGAGGAAATTGCCAATAATATTAAAGCCGCCAAGCTCGAAGTAAGCTGTAAACCAAGGAATAAAACAAGAACCAGATAAATCCCAAATGTTACAGTTATGTGCCCTTTCCAGTTCATATCAGCCCCTTTAAGATATCATCTAATTTTTCTATTAGGCTGGTGCACCTTTCTATAGAATCTTTGGCTGTTTCGAAATCCATCTTTTTCCCATAATAGATAAGTGAGTTTCTTTTGAACCGGCAATCATCGAATAACCTGAACAGGTCTTCCCTTTTCAAAATATCACGGAGATAAAAACCTAAACAGATGTGATTTCCTACTTTAAACCCCCTCGATAGGACTATGGAGTGTAAAAGCTCCAGCAGAGAAGAATAATAACCTTCAAATATATAGTTCGCAGTCTTATCATTAACAGCCTGCCCGGAAATGTATTCCAGCCTGCCTCTGGCTGTCTCAATCAAAGATTTTGCCTTCGCTTTATCCGGAGTGATATTTATAGAATTTTCGCTTTCCAAACATTCTGTCCATGTACTCTCTTTCATTCAAAAACCTCCATAAAACCGTTTAAAACAACGCCATTAACTATGTTGTTTGCAAGATCCTTGTTTTTGATTTCGGTTAATTTTCTGGACTGAAAAATCTGTATTTTCCTCTGGAGTTTCTTTTCGAACTTATCCAAATTTTTTATTGTTTTTTGAGGGGTCTGTATATAAATATCTATATCGCTCTTTTCTATATCCTCGCCTTTTGAGAAGGAGCCAAAAAGCACTATTGCCGGATTGTTGTATTCCTCTATGATATAATCAATAAGGTCACAGTCATAAAGCCGTCTTATATTGAACATTTTCTTTTCAAGAAGAAAGCGTTTCGATGTCCTGTCAGCTGAGTATAATTTAACCCCTGAAATAAGAGAGATTTTTAATATATCTTCTTCTGCCAGCTCTTTTGCATACCTGACAACTGAAGGAAAAGGCAGATTAGTCTCTCTCTCTAGATGCCGCAGCCTGACCTTCGCTGTAGGGTTCATGAAAAAGTACGCCCTGATAGTTTCCTTGATATTTATTCTTATCATATGATAATAATTAGTATCAATCGATATTTAAAGATATCAGTTGCTTGTCCAGATGCAAGCTTTATATAAACTATTTATTTCTCCTGAATATATCTATTTCATGGCAGAAAATTTCGAGCAGAATGCCCTAAATCTGAAAGAAAACAAAAATCTGGTGTACACTGCAATGTCCAAGCATCTTTTCTATTTCCAGATGTTTGTTTCAAAATTCGTTTTGGAGCAGCAGAAAGTCCCTCTTTTTGGTACAGCTTTTTTCTAAAAAGGTGCCATTCATGATTTTTGATTACTTTTTAATGGATTCTGTTCCACAGGATTTTGTTGTTGAAGGAAATAATAATCTCGTGAAAAGGGCAGACGAAATGTGGGTCTTTGAACCTATCAGAAACAGCGTTTTAGCAGAAATTCTGATTGCAAAAGAAATGAATAAGCCGATAAAATATTTCAGGATTGAGAAGCCGCACAATATTGTCGAGATCACAAAAGAAGAAGCGGAATTTGAAGATGAAGTCAAGGAATTTTCTAATCTGATCTAATCTATTTACCCATCCTAAAATCAACAGCAACAACACCTTTTTCCTGAACAAATAACGGATTGATATCAAATTCTTTTATCTTGTTTTCAACCATCATTTTTGAGCAGGCGAGAATTGTCTGAGCAAGAGCCTTCAGGTTCCCTGAAGGTTTTCCCCTGAAGCCTTTTAGAATTGTATAACCTTTTATTTCCTCTATCATCTCCAGAGCGTCTTTCTCTGTTAATGGGCAAACCCTGAAACTCACATCTTTCATCGCCTCTACCCAAACACCGCCTAAACCAAACATTATTGTTGGGCCGAATTGCGGATCTGTGTTTCCACCAATAATAACTTCATATCCATGTCCCATTTGCTGAACAAGGACGCCTTGCATGGTTTTTTTGTGCAGTTTTACATTTTTAGAAATCCTGTCAAAGGCGGCTTCAACCTCGTGATTATATCTCAAATTTACTTCAACTCCTCCAACCTCTGTCTTATGCGAGACGTCTTTGGAAATAACCTTGAGCGCGACAGGATAGCCAAGTTTCTCTGCAGCTTTAACAGCCTGATCTTTTGTCTTAACAGAAACTTCCTTTACTATAGGAATTTTGTATTTCTGGAGGAGTTTTCCTATTTCAGGCTGAGAGAGATTGCCCATAGTATTTTATATATAACTAGAATAATTAATACTACTATGGCATCCGGAGCATTTCTCGCATTAGGGAACATAGTGCTTCTAGCGCTCTTTATCATAACCTTTCAGGGGACTTTGACAACTAATCCAATCTGGTTTGTATATTGGCTTGTCACAGCTGCTGTTTACTCTTTTATAATATGGGGTTTCTTCGGGACAATAGAGTTGCATAGGAGAGTCAAGAACGCATGGTCACAGATAGATGTCCAGCTGCAGAAAAGGAATGATTTGGTA
>Ga0209541_10007507_pt1 | contig 18311 bp, 22 predicted proteins | sample RifCSPlowO2_01_FD_184027 | JGI IMG/M metagenome (GOLD analysis project Ga0209541, IMG submission 184027) | Groundwater microbial communities from Rifle, Colorado - Rifle CSP2_plank lowO2_0.1 (SPAdes) (version 2) | ecosystem: Environmental > Aquatic > Deep subsurface > Groundwater | place... | reverse complement strand
TAGAAGCACCTTGATTTTGAGATGAGAAAAAGATGTTGGTCTTCGGGCCGACTTTAGATGTTTTTCTCATTTTTGCAGGTTCCTTGTGGGTTCGGCATTGTGTCGAATTTATGCCCCGTAGCAGGGCCCTTTGGCTTGAGCAACCAAAGTGAGCTGGTCATCGTAAGATGGCCAGAAAACCCAAATGCTCTAGTAGCAGGACTCTCCTCGAGTTGAACTAGGGGTATGCTACTGAAATCCCACGGAAGTCTTTTGTTCGAGGTAGTAGCAGGACTCTCCTCGAGTTGAACTAGGGGTATGCTACGTAACCGGCACCACCGGGAGTCGGCCCCTTGATGACCGTCTTCAAGGGCTTCATCGTGTCGATGAGAGCCTTAGACTCTTACTATAGCAAGTTTTTGTTTGCACGCCCGCACTATGTGTGGGTGTTTTTTGTTGTGAAAATTTTCTACAAACAATATATTTGTCAAAATTACAGCTGAATGTAATAATTAAGACATTAATGAACAACTTTTTTAAATATAGGGCATATGTTTTAGTAGCACTCCTCGTTTTGGGAGGAACTTTTTTTTCCGGAGTTTATTATGAAAAAAACAGCGGGAAAGAGGAAGAAAGAGTGGTCATACTAGAAAACAAAACCGATCCGGAAAAACTCTCCGAAAAAGTTGATTTTGCCTCTTTTTGGAAAGCCTGGAATGTTATAAATGAAAAATTTGTCGGAGTTGGCACCACCACCGAAGCGATTGATGATCAAAAACGGGTTTACGGCGCCATCCAAGGAATGGTGGACTCGTTAGGCGACCCCTATACAGTTTTTTTCCCGCCGGTTGAATCAAAAACTTTTAACGAAGAAATAAGAGGTCAAATTGAGGGGGTGGGAATGGAGGTTGGGATAAAAGACGAGATGTTGACCGTTATTGCTCCGGTCAAGGGCACGCCGGCCTATAAAGCGGGGATAAAACCAGGCGATAAGATATTGAAAATTAATGAAACCCTGACCAACACTTTGAATACCGAGGAAGCCATAAAACTTATTCGAGGCCCGAAGGGCACCTCTGTAAAATTGACCTTATTTAGAGAGGGAGTGAAGGAGCCATTTGAACTGAATGTCGTAAGGGATGTTATCAATCTTCCCACGGTTGATACAGAAACGAAGGGTGATGTATTTATAATCCGTTTGTACAGTTTTTCGGCCATTTCACCCAACCTTTTTCGCCAAGCCCTGAGAGAGTTCGTGGAATCGGGCAAATACAAACTGGTGATTGATTTGAGAGGAAATCCAGGAGGGTATTTGGAAGCGGCCACGGACATGGCCAGTTGGTTTCTGCCTCTCGGTAAAATCATAGTCAAGGAAGATTTTAAAAAGGAGTCAGACACCCAGATTTTCAGAAGCAAGGGTTACAATATTTTCAACGAAAACTTAAAAATGGTTATTTTAATTGACGGCGGTTCAGCCAGCGCCTCCGAGATTTTGGCCGGGGCTTTGCGCGAACATGGGGTAGCCACTTTGGTCGGCGCCCAGTCATTTGGCAAAGGCTCTGTTCAGGAACTTGTGGATATAACCTCGGATACCTCTTTGAAAATAACCATTGCCCAATGGCTCACCCCAAACAGTATTTCAATTTCCAACGGCGGATTAACTCCGGATGTGATAGTCAAGTTGGATGAGGAGGAATTTAAAAAGGGCAATGATACACAATTATTGAAAGCATTGGAAATTCTTTCAAAATAGGCTTCATCGAATATTTGTTTCAAAGACCGCATAAATCGTTGGTACGATTTTGCTTGAGCTCGTCAATCAAGAAAACAATAGTCCTCGCACTCGTCTTCTCGACAAACTCGCTTCGCTCAAACAGCGTCTCCAGTCCAGACTGACGTACTCGTCGTTGTTTTCTAATTGACTACGTAGTCTCTAAAACAAGCATTCGACTCCACAACCGAGGCTATGGTACTATTTAAAAACTATGAAAATAATTTTACTTAAAGATGTACCAAAGGTTGGGCAAAGATACGATATTAAAAATGTAGCCGAAGGTTTTGCTTTGAATATGCTTATTCCACGCGGGCTGGCAGAAGTGGCAACGCCAAATGCGATTAAAAAAGTGGAAGAGATGAGACGGAACGATTTGACTCAAAAAAAAATAGAGGAGAAACTTCTGGTTAAAAGTCTAGAAAACTTAAAAAATTTAACCGTTACTTTGAAAGAAAAAGCCAATGACAAAGGCTATCTGTTTGCCGGAATTACAAAAGAAATGCTGGCTGGAGAAATTTTGAAAATTTCTCGATTAAATATTAATCCGGAATTTATTAAACTGGTAAAACCGATCAAAGAAGTGGGGGAGCATAAAGTGCTGGTAGAAGTGATGGGCAGGAGTGTAGAATTTACAGTAAAAATTGAAGCGGAATAATTGAAAGCTACCAGAGTCCTTTGCAGTTTCCACCGGGAGTAAAACTGGCTTTCTTTGCCTCTTCAATTGAGGCAAAATGAACTTGATTTTGGGGCAGAATTCGCTTGACTGTTCCACACCAAGGAAAATAGTATTTTTTGCCCAAGGAAAATAGTATTTTTTGCCGCTTTTGGAACCGATGACCGGTCCATCGGCTGGAATGACTTCTTTTACCACTGCCTTTTTTTCGACTTCATTTTGGGAAGTGGCTGTAATAACTGCGCTAGTTTGGTCTCGATTAGCATACTCAATTTTTATGGGCGTTTTAGTTTCTTCTAGTTTTGAAAGACGGCCAAGACCAAAGAAAATACCGGCCACAACTATAAGTAGAATCAAGGTATAAAAGGGGTTGATTTTTTCCAATATTTCCTTTATACTCATACGGCTAAATATAACACACATTTATGGCTCATAAAAAGTCAGCGGGAACAACTAAAAACGGTCGAGATTCTAATCCAAAATACCTTGGGGTTAAAATAACCGAGGGTGATATTACTCAAGCTGGATCTGTTATTATCCGGCAGAGAGGCACTGACGTTTTGCCTGGAAGAGGTGTCGGAATGGGTAAGGACCATACTCTCTTTGCTCTGACTTCCGGAAAAATAAAATTTGGCACAAAAAGAAAAACTAATTTTGATAATAAAACTTTTGTAAAAAAAATAGTTCACGTAGTTTAAAAGCAATTCCTCAATTCTTTTTTGTTAAATATGTTACAATAACTTTATGCATTATTCTACAGTTTTGGTGCGTCTGAAAAAATTCTTTACCAAAAAGAAAATTATCTGGGCGGTGATTTTGCTGATCGTTTTGTTTAGTATCTGGTTTTTCTTTTTGAGAAACTCTAGCAATGACTCAATTCAAACTGCAAAAGTTGTCAGACAGGATGTAAAAAAAACAGTCCTGACCACGGGCCAAGTGGTGAGCTCTATTGATCTGGCTTTAAGTTTTCAGACCAGCGGATTTGTCAGAAGGATTAATGTCAAAGAAGGCGATATTGTTAAAGCCGGCCAAACTTTAGCAGTTTTGGATAAGGGGGGAGCGCTAGCCAGTCTTGAAAGTGCCAAAGGGGCCTTGGCCCAAGCCGAAGCCAACTACCAAAAAATTTTAGCTGGCGCCACCTTTGAAGATATTGCTGTGACCCAGGCCAGCGTCAATTATTACTCCACCAGTTTAGAAAATGCCAAACAGGATTTGGAAAATGAATTGCCCGATGCTTACAATAATGCAAATACCGCAATCCTCTCATACACAAATATTTTATTTTCCAACCCGCAGACATTGCCGCAATTCAGTATAATAGGAACAATTCAAACAAACTCGCAGGCGATAAGCGATATAAATAGCAATCGGACGGAAATCAATAATATTTTGAAAACTTGGCAAAGCGATGTATTAACTTTAAATGAAAGCAATATTGAGGCAATAACTGATTCTTCAATTCAAAATCTTTCAACTATAAGTAATTACCTAACCAATCTCCTTTTGATTCTTACGGCTTACACTCAAATTACAAGCGGGGGAAGTCAGACAACTGTGACCACTTACGCTTCTGGCGTGGCTACGGCAAAATCTACCGTTGATACAGCCAAAGCCTCAATAACAAATCTCAAACAAGCAAAGAAAAGCGCAGAAGCCAATCTCGTTTCAGCCGAAGCATCGATGGCCTTAAAAAAAGCTCCGGCCAGGCCCGAGGATATAAGCATAGCCTTGGCTCAAGTCCTATCGGCTCAAGGCCAGGTCCATACCGCGGAAACAATTTTGAATAATACAGTCATTTACGCTCCAATCTCCGGCACTATCACGGAAGTAAACATAAAGCTCGGAGAATTAGCTACGGCCGGGGCGGAAGTTTTGAAACTTTTAAATGTGGCTGAATTGCATACGGAGGCGCAGGTTAGTGAAGCAGACATCGCCTCGATAGTTATCGGCCAGACCATTGACAATACATTTGACGCCCTCGGCCCCGACAAACATTTTCAAGGCAAAGTTCTGACAGTTAATCCGGCATCAACAGTGGTGTCCGGAGTTATAAATTACAAAGTTACAGGAAGTTTGGAAAATATTACTCTTATAAAACCAGGCATGACCGCCAATATGACCGTTCTCGTGACGGAGAAAAAAGAGGTGCTCATCGTCCCGACTTCCGCGGTCATAAACAAAAACGGCAAAAAATTTGTCCGAGTGATAGATGATCCAAAAGAGAAAACTTACCATGAGGTGGAAGTTTCCACAAATCTCGAAGCTGATGGCGGCCTGGTGGAGATAATCAGCGGTTTAACCGCTGGAGAAGAGATTGTGACATATATAAAGTAAAATGCCCTTAATTCGTGTTCAAAATCTCAAAAAAGAATATCTAAATGACGATGTCTCCACTCCTGTTTTGTTTGGAATGAATTTTACTATGGAGAAAGGGGAGTTTGTGGCTATCATGGGTCCGTCCGGTTCGGGCAAGTCAACGTTCATGCATATTTTGAGTTTTCTGGACAGGCCGACTTCAGGACTGTATGAGTTTGAAGGAAGAGATACAAAAAATTTCAGCAAAAATTATTTAGCAGAGCTTCGAAATGAAAAAGTCGGCTTCGTTTTCCAATCATTCAATCTTTTACCGAGAACTACTGTTTTAGATAATGTCAAATTGCCACTGTTTTACAGCAGTAAAAAAAATCATAATGAGCTGGCCCAAAAGACTATTGCCGATGTCGGACTTTCACATCGCGCCGATTTTTACACTAACCAGATTTCTGGAGGGGAAAAACAACGTGTGGCCATTGCCAGAGCCCTTGTTTGCGATCCAGCCATTATTTTTGCCGATGAACCGACCGGGAATTTGGACTCAAAATCTGGCAACACCGTCCTGGCTATTTTACAGGAATTAAATGACAAAGGTTGCTCCATAATTTTAGTTACTCACGAAATGGATATAGCCAATCACGCTAAAAGAATTATTCGTATCAAAGACGGCAAGATTGTTGGAGATGAAAAAGTGTTAAACCGCACTTTAAGGACTTTAAGAACTTTTATATGAATTTTATATCCACAATACGCATGACTATTAAAAATCTGCTCGCCCGAAAAGGTCGCTCTTTTCTGACCATGCTTGGAATTGTTATCGGTGTTGCCGGAGTGATAATTATAATTTCTTTAGGCGCCGGAGCTCAAAGTTTGGTTTTGGGACAAGTCAACAAACTCGGCACAAATCTTTTGAGTGTTCAGCCGGGCAAAAGCGACACCAGCGGCCCTCCAGCCCAAGCCTTCGGTGTAGTTATAACCAGTCTTGTAAATTCCGACGCGGAAGCTCTGCGTAATCCTTCCCAAGTTCCTCACGCCATTGCTATTAACGCCATAGTTAGAGGAACGGTAACTGTCACATGGCAGAACAAAACCATTGATACCAATTTCCTCGGCACAGATTCCGGTTATGAAGACGGGGTTGAGTTTACAATGAGAGAAGGACAATTTATGGATAAGGCCAGTATTGATAGCGGAGCAAACGTTGTAGTGCTCGGCTCAACAGTTGCTGATTTGCTTTTCCGGGATTCGGGAGTAAACCCCGTAGGCCAAGTCATAAAAGTTAAAAGTTCGGCAAATTCTAACTCAAAAAATGTCAGTCTCGGTGTGCCGTTACGCGTTACCGGGGTGATTAGTCCGAGAGGCAGCGCATTTTTCCAAGACCAAGATGACCAGGTATTTCTGCCGCTCTCCATCGGCCAGTGGCAACTTCTTGGAATTCACCATCTGCAAATGATTGGTGTGAAAGTTGATTCAAGTTCAAATATTGAGAGGACCATAGAAGATATAACTCGTGTTTTGAAACAACAACACCATATTTTAAACATTGACGACATTGATTTTACTGTTCGCAATCAAGCAACGGCTGTGGTGATTTTGACGACTATTACAAATGCACTAAGTTTGTTTCTTACCTCAATGACCGTTATTGCTCTCATCGTTGGTGGAATAGGAATTCTCAACATAATGCTTGTGACGGTGGCCGAAAGAACGCGAGAAATCGGTTTACGAAAAGCGGTAGGCGCCACAAACAAAGAAATAATGAAACAGTTTTTAATGGAAGCTGGGACACTGACATCCATCGGTGGAATAATCGGAATCATTGCTGGAATAATTATTTCGTATCTTATGGCTATGCTCATGCAATATATCGGTTATGATTGGAATTTTGTCATTTCGCCTTTGTCCGTTGCTCTTGCCATCGGTGTTTCAATTTTAACCGGAATAATTTTCGGACTGTATCCGTCGTTTAAAGCTAGTCGACTTAACCCAATCGACGCACTGCGTTACGAATAAACTTGTCAACCGACTTGTCAACCTGCCAGGTTGACAAGTCTAGGATAATTAAAAATTATGTCAAAAATTTTAAGACAATCTTTCAAAGCTCTCTTTGCCAATAAAGGTCGGACAATTTTAACCATGCTCGGTATTGTTATTGGTATTGCCACTGTCGTTTTGGTTCTTTCTGCCGGAGCGGGATTTCGCTCTCTTATTGATTCTCAAGTAGCCACACTTGGAAGCAATACCCTTTTTATCCAAACCCGCATTCCTCCAACAACTAAAAATCGCAACGCAAACTCCATCGGTCCTGAAGCGGCTTTCTCGGGGGTGGTCATTTCCAGTTTTAAACAAAAAGATTTAGATGATATCAAAAGACTGCAAAATGTCGTCGGGGCTTATGGCATTGTCACCGGGCAAGCCAATGCCAGTTATCGGGCCAGCAAAAAAACAGTAATTTATTACGGCGCATCGGCTGAAAGATTCCAAATTGATAAAAGTAAACTTATTTCCGGCAGATTTTATACCCAAAGCGAAGATAATAGCAGTGCCCAAGTGGTTATTTTGGGAAACAAGGTGGCAGGGGATTTATTCGGGCAGGATGAACCAACCGGCAAACTTTTACGTATTGGCACTATGAATTTTCAAGTGATCGGAGTTTATGAAGCCCAAGGAGCATTGTCCGGCAACGACGATTTGCTTTTTATCCCGCTTGCTACAGTCCAAAAAAAATTACTTGGCATTGATTACATCTCGGTCGGCATTGTGGCTCTGAAAGATATTAGCGCTGTGGACAGCACGGCGGAACAGATAAAAATTTTAATGCGTCGCAATCACTCCATCACCAATTCTGACAAAGATGATTTTACTGTGCAGACTCAAGCCCAAGCTTTAGAGACTTTCAATACGATTTTTAGCGGAATAACTTATTTACTTATCGCCATTGCCACCATCTCGCTCATTGTCGGCGGTGTTGGAATAATGAACATAATGTATGTGGTAGTGACGGAACGCACAGCCGAAATCGGTCTGAAAAAAGCCATCGGAGCCAAGGAGTCGGATATTTTGAAGGAATTTTTGTTTGAAGCTGTTTTGGTAACTATTTTTGGTGGAATAATCGGGATACTGTTCGGTTCACTTCTTGGTTTTATAGTTTCGTTTATTGCCGCAAATGCTAATTTAGCGTGGACATTTACAGTCCCAATTTACGCCATGGTTTTGGCTTTTGGAGTTTCCGGCGCGATTGGTATTTTTTTTGGAGTATTTCCGGCTCGCACTGCATCCAAGATGGACCCTATTGAAGCCTTGCGTTACGAATAACGCTCACAGGTTGAGCAAGGGGAGTCCTTGCTCAACACTTACTTAACATACGCTATAGCATATGTTAAGTGTATGTATAGATAACATCTAATATTATGAATCATTTGATTTTTCTTGCTTTTATGATATTATTATGAGATAATATGAAAAGATATCACTATCTCTCGCCGATTATTCTGCAAAAAATTGGTTACATTGTATTTTATATTTTCCATAAATTATTTGTTAGGATTGAATTCCGCGGACAAGAAAATCTAAAGGGGCTGAAAAAGCCAATTATTTTTGCTGGTAACCACACCAGCGAATTGGATGTTACTGCCATGCCTCTACTTTTTCCATTTTTTTCCTCATTTTTCCCAATATACTATGTTGCCGCTACTAGTGAAGTTTTCAAAACATTTGGTTGGAGAAACTACATTTACGGTGGAATATTTTTTAACTTGCTCGGTGGATACTGTGTTTATTCGGGGCATAAAAATTATGCAATTTCATTGGAAGACCATATGAGGCTTTTAGGTAACGGTAACTCGCTTTTTATTTTCCCAGAAGGTAAAAGAACTCTGGACGGGGAATTGAGTCCTGCAAGAGGTGGTTTGGGTTACATGGTCCATACAACAGGAGTTTCTGTTGTGCCTGTCGCAATAAATACTTTTTATAAAATTACTTTTTGGCAATATTTTACACGAAAAAGAAAAGTAGTTATCACAATTCTTCCAGTTATGAAAAAAGAAGAATTAATTACCGCATCCAATCCAACCGTAGAAGACTTCCGCGCGTCCGGCCAAAAAGTTTTGGATAGAATAGGGAGAGTATTAACAAAATAAATTTATTAGTTAATATTACGTCTATTTACAAAGTTAGATTTTTATGATTGTATAAGGTTGGAGGTTGTTTGAAACAAGACTATGGAAAAACCCAAGATACTACTCATACATGGCTGGAATTACATGAACTACACATCTACTGGTTGTGTGGATGCATGGGAAAACAGGTCGCATTTCAAGGAGGCACTTTCGAAGTACTTCCAAATCGTGTGCGTGAATTTGCCAGGATTTGGTGGTCAAAAGGATCCACAAATTCCTTGGACAATCGACGATTATGTCCAGTACATTGACGGGATTGTTCGAAGCGAAAAACCAGATTACATTCTCGGTTACTCTTTTGGTGGAGCAATTATGCTTCGCTGGAAGAAAGTAACAGGAGACACAAAGACCAAGGCATTTCTAGTCTCGCCGGCGATCATCCGACGATATGAGAAAAAAGATTTGAGGGGTATTCAGAAGATGCTCAAAGCAGTTCTTCCGAGCTCACTCATTTCCTTGCTTCGGGATTTCTATCTTACCAGACTTCACAAAAATCCATACTATTCTAAAGCGACGAAAGTGATGCGCGAAACGTATCGCAATATCGTCGTGGTGGATTTGCGAGAAGATCTTCTTGAGATGCTTACTCCTGTCACGCTTATTTATGGTAAGACAGACAGTGCAACACCTGTCGAACTGGTGAAGGAAGCTATTTCCAAATCCAGAGTGCAACATACACTACATGTCATACCCAACGGTGGACATGATATTGCGAACACTCACACAAGTGAGCTGGTCTCGCTCATTACAAAGGGATTGGAGGTGTAAGAATGAAGTTTGATGTCCGCACGTTGCGAAAAATTCTTCCACATTCGAAAACTGAAGATCTAAAATCGGCAGAAAAAGTGACTTATGACGATGTGGTTAAATTCACTAAACAAATATTTAATCCTGAGTGGATTTTTACTGAAGTTATTTTGCCAACGAAGAAAAATTAAGTTTCCTAACGAATTTGTTGTATAATTAAATTATAAATGAAAAATGAAAATTCTGAAAAAATAGCCAAAAGTTTTATTGATAATGACCCAGCATTAGAGCTAGAAATAAATGGTCCAATACGTCGCTCATTTAATGTTTTTTTGTTCCTTTTCTGAATTCTCTTCCAAAGAGTTTTAGGTAGGGTAGAGAGGGAGTTATAGTTTTAAATTTGACAAAACTTATCTAGAAGGGTATCATTAAATCTGGAAAGGTGGTGATGGACCATGAACGGCGAGAACATCCCGGACGAGGAAGTGCCGGAGTTCGACGATATGGGTTCCGAATCGAGTCCCTGACTCAAACCCTAAAGGGTCGCATAGGTTTCCTTATGCGACCCTTTATAATATTTAGTAAATTATGTATAATTACATTATATATGAATATATTTGATGATTTTAATATTACAAGATCAGAAGGAAAGCTTAAAAATGGCATTCGTGTAGTTTTATATCATCGTCCTGGCGCACCCATAACTACCACGGCTTTACTTAAATCAGGTTCAAAAAATGACCCAGATTCTATGCTGGGTGTTGCACATTTTTTAGAACATATGATAGTAAATGGTTCACAAGAATTTCCTACAAAAGACTTGCTTTCTGAGCATATTGAGTCAGTTGGTGGAAGTTATGATGCTGCTACATGGCAAGAGTATATGAGGGTAAATGTTGAGATTTCAGATAAATCAGATTATTCACGCGTGATTGATATATTTGACTCAATTTTAAGTGGACCTCTGATGGATAAAAAAATTTTTGAAAATGAAAAACAAGTTATTATAAAAGAGATACAGAAAAACAATTCTAATCCACTTAAGGTACTGTTTAATACAGTCAGAAAATTATTTTTTAAGGACACACCATTTGAGCATGAAGTTTTGGGTAATGAGAGTACTATTTTGAAATTAAATTATGATAATGTAATTTTGGAATATAAGAAATTATTTGATAAATCAAGAATTACATTCGTTACTTCTGGAGATATTTTAATTAACGAATTAATTGACTATTTAAATAATATATCCTTTTTAGAAGGAAATGATTTTCCTCAAAAAGATGACACGTTTTTGATCTCAAGTGAAACAAAAATTCTCACCACTTTTTTTGATGCCCCACAGACTCATATTTATTTTGGAATTCCGGCCCCACAGGCATATACAAAAGAGTCATTACATCTTAATTTATTAGGCCAAATTCTTGCGGGAGGCAGAGCATCACGATTAACAAAAAAACTTAGATATGAAAAAGGACTTGTGTATAGTGTTGGTTTTAGTAGGTTTGGTGGCCAACAATTTAGTTCATGGGGAATTTTAACTGATACAACTGATAATAAAGTTCAAGAAGTTATAGATCAAATAATTAGTGAAATTAAAAAAATACAAAAAAATGGTGTTGAAGACTCGGAATTAAATTTTGTAAAAAATAAATCTATAAAATCACTGAAAAGAAATATGCAAACTTCGAATGACTGGGTAGATTTTCATGCTGTGGCTGAAGTTTTTGTTGATGGAAAATATAATATAAATACGTTTGTGAAGAATACAGAAGAAACTACAACGGAAGATATTAGAAGAATTATAGACAAATTTTTTGTGTCAGATAAATGGCAGCTTGCGTTGTGTGGGAGAACAAAAGAAGAATCAGTAAATATAAATTGGTAATATTGAATTAAAAAAGTGAGAACCTTGTTAGGTTTCTCACTTTTTGTATGCAGCATGGCTGGTGTCCACCAGGCTACTCTACAGTCTTTGCTGGGCCAGGATCAGGTTCTGGGCCTGGATCAGTCGGTCCTGGGTCAAGGTCAGTCATTGAATATGACATAGGATTCTCCTTTCTGAATATAATGCTACACCCACCACTTTTTCTGTCAATAGATTTGTTGTATAATAAAGGTAATAAATGAAAAATGAATATTCTGAAAAAATACCTAAAAGTTTTATAGATTACTGGCAAAGGATACCCCAGTCGAAACGAGACGGAGGCGGGGGGTCATTAATATCAACATACGAAACAAGAACACAATTGAAATATTGACAAATATATAGTGAAGGCAGTAATATTGATGTAGAGTAGATATGCTTCCTCATATCTAGAAAGGATTACAGTCATGAAGCCCCAGAAGACCGTTCGTGAGACAACAATCGACGTTCTGAAGGTTCGCCTGAGTACGCCGATTCTGCGGCCGACGAGTCATCACTGCGGGTGACAGAGCCCGAGGGGCGGGTCAAAAACCCGCCTCTTTTATAAGGAGGATTTGTGGTAGTTGTATTCGCAAGTTCGTTGTACACGAACGACACTCAAATAGAGTTGCTGAGGCGAGTCTTAGGTGTATCTGGGAAAAGATTTCTGTTCGTTAACCCACTTGACCCCAAAGATTTGTCCAAAATACAACTTTATTCAGCCAGTGGGCTGACTAAGTTGTATTTCGATGGCAAGAGGATAGTTCCGACGACTTTCTTCCATTCCAGACTGTGGAGAACTGACTGCATCATTGACATTCCCGACAACGTCAATTATCCCACTTTTTTCAGACAAAAGGCGAACTCATTTTTGGAAGAGATTGAATTCTGTTTCAGAGGTGTGAAGTCTTTTCCTGGAAAATATGGAGATATACGTTTAGGAGAATCGAAGTGCGCCGTCTATCAAGTGGCACATAGTTGTGGTCTCAAGGTTCCAGAGATTACAGTTAATTCCTTTTCAAAACCAAAGAATCTTTCATACAAGAAAGTTCTTGGTTTTCCATTCAGTATTTCACTTAACCGTGAAAAGGGAGAAGAAGTTGCCGTAACTCTTCTGAATGGGACAGAGCCAGACATTCTTGGATTGCCATGGCAATGGCAGTCAGAAGTACAAGCACAAAAACATATACGTTGTGTGGTTGTGGGTAAGAGAATCTGGACGTCTAGCCTAAGTGAGACTTACTTAAAAGGTCGCAGTCTGAGAGAGGCACAAGACGATGGCGATATCTTTGTTTGGGATCAAGACGAACTCCCTTCAGAGGTAGCAACAAAACTACATAAGCTTCTAGGAAAGCTGGGTCTTGAATATGCGGCCCCAGAGTTCTTGATTAAGCCAAATGGTGATCATGTATTCATAGACCTAAACCCTTGCGGTGACTGGTATGGGTTTATGAACGAAAGTGAAAGTAAGAAAATTGCAGAAGAAATCGTCTCAAGGCTCTAGGAGAAATTCTGGAGCCTTCTTATTATAAAGCTAATTTTTTTTATATAATTTGGGCTTGTTAGTTCATGGGCAGCTCCTTTTATGATATATATTTCTTTTTTACTACCCCATTTACTGAAAGATGTATGAGCTCTTTTTATTGCAAGTTTCCAATCTTTTTCTCCAATTAAAAACCAAGCAGAGCTTGTTAACCCTTTTGGAAATTCATATTTCTTAAAACTATTCATTATTTTTTTTCCAAAATACTTCCTACTTTCTTCAGGTACATATTTCAAATCATCTTTAAAGTAAGGTGAGATTGAGCAGAAAATATATCCTTTGGCCTTCTTTTTCTTCGCTAGTATAGATGCAATATATGCTCCAAATGAGAAGCCAAATATATAGTCATTTGTAATATTATTCGGGATTTGACTATCCGATTGCTGTATAAAATCTGACATATCTTTATCAGCACTCCAGAGTATATTCACTGGCACAACCAACAAACCTTCATTTTTTGCAGATCTTATAACTTCTTTGTAGTTTTTTGACCTCGTTGTCTCTCCAAGGCCAGGAATGATATATAGCTTTCTTTGTTTTCTCATTGTTTTACTATACATTTTTTATTAATTTAGACAACGTCATTAATAAATAATTACTAGTTTTATGGACTTGATTTTTTATATAGTGTGGTGTATATTTCCACTCGGGAATGAAAGGAGGTGAGATAATGAGAACCCAAAAGAAATCGCTGTTCAGATTCTCTGTCAAGGACAAGGACTTTAAGACAGCCAGTTTCTGGTCTGGCAAACATGTCAAATGTGTTGAAGTAGCTCGGAAGTCACAAGGAGTGGCTATTCGAGACAGCAAGACCGGCAACATCCTGTTCTTCAAGAACAGGGAATTCCGTGCCTTTGTCAAGGGTGCGAAAGCTGGACAGTTCGACTGAACAGACAAAGGATGGGGGGACTCTATATTCTCCCATCCCTTCTTTATTTATGAATAAAAAAATCAAAATAATTATTGGTTTGGGACAAAAACGAAAACATTATCGTTTTCTTTCAAAATACTTAAATATCCGTGAAGTTGATTGGAATAATGGAAGTCTTTCTAAAATGAGGTTAGGTAAACCAAAAATTCTAGTTGGTTTCTCCCTAGGTTGTATGGTGACAATAATGCACGCTGAAAAATACAGAGTTAAAACCTTAATATTATGTTCGCCGTCTCCTGAAGAGACATTGTTGAGAGTAAAAGCTGATCAGGTTATTTTCTTGGTAGGAGAAAAGGAAAATTGGTGTCTTAAAGAAATTAAAAGAATGTCTAGAACATTAAAATGTAGATACTCAATAATTGTGATTCGTGGGGCAAACCATAGAATTACTGGAGATTATCAAAAAAAATTAGTAGAAGTTATTCAAAGTTTGTAAAAAACTATATTAAAAAAGTAAAAATCTGCGTAAGTCATTTGGACTCGAGTCATTTGAAGCTTACTCAAGAAAATTGAATGATATGGTTAAGCAAATTGAAAATAAAGCCAAAAAATAGAAATCCTCAATCATTTAATTTCCAATAAATTTGTTGTATAATAAAGGTATAAATGAAAAAAGGTATCTGGCATCACGATAGTTTATTTATACGTTTTGCATATTCTTTCATAAGAGTTACTTTAGGAACAGTAATAAGATTGATTTGGGTAAAAAAGGTTGAGGGAATGGAGAATATGCCAAAAAATTATGGAGCGAATAAGAGGAGTCTTAGATAAATAATAAATGAATATTCAGAAAAAATAAATAATTAAGCCTAATATTAAGGAGCTACATTTTTAGATCATTTATTGAGTTTATTTCCTCTGGAGTAATTTTTTTGACATCCAGTATGTTGCTTAGAGGAACGATTGTTGAATCTATTTGGTTTGTCCCAGAAAAATTATGACCTAATGTAATTTCTATATCAGATACATTCAATACTACACCTATAACTTCCATAACATCTTTATAGTTTTTCTTTCTATATTTTAAAATTAAAGCATCCCCCTTTTTATATTTTTTTGTCATAAATTTCTATGTTAGTTATGAGTGGTTTTGGTATGGCAATAAAATACACTTTTATTCTTGGGTGGTTCTCGATTTTCTTTTTAATTTTTATTGTTTCTGGATTTTTTACAATAATCACCTCATGATTTTCAAAAAATAATTTTCCTTCAGAATACATCGATGTACATTCTTTAGGTATTTTACTATCTGAAAAATAAACTATATCTTTCCAAAAAACACCAACTTCGCTGTTTATTTTTTTTGAATGGTCCAAATTATTTATAATAGATTCTTTTCTTTTTTGGAAAATTAAAGCTTTTTTGGGTATAAGTAGGCCTGTTTCCGCAATACCATTTTTTTCAGTAAAAGAAATGGTTATATGTTCGTTAGATTTTAAAATTAATTGACCGATAGCCACGTGCGGCTTAAAGCCATTATATTTTAGCTTCTTTTCAGTGTAATATAATGCATCTATATATTTTATAAATATAACTTTCTTCATATTATTATTTTTTTTATATTAACTTAAAATGAGGGGAACTAGGTAGCTCCCCTCACGTGTGTTGTGAACATCAGTTCACTTTTCTGGAAACAGGGGAATCCCGCTGTCCGTTTCAGTTTCCGCCCAGTCTGGCGGCGAATCAGGGATTGGATCTTTTCCTTCTCGGACGCCCTCAGAATCGTCCCTGGCGTCGTGTTCGGCTTCCGAAACCTTACTTGTGCTGTCGCCAGTGAGTGCGCTAACCCATTCTTTCCAACTCATTTTAAGAGCCCCCCTCTCTATGAACAATACTATATCTGAATATTACTGTTGTCAATAAATCTGTTGTATAATAAAGGTATAAATGAAAAATGAATATTCTAATAAAATACCTAAAAGTTTTGTTGATAATGATTTAGATTTAGATTTAGAGATTAACGGTCCAGTAAGACGTTTTTTTATTGGAATTTAATCGGACAAAAGCGATAGGACATATACTTGATGATATTCCACCAAGTGGTGTCAAGCTATTGAACCTATACGGCTATTGACAAAGTAAGATATATTGTTTACTCTTAATTTAGAAAAGGGGTGATTTAGATGAGTTCTTTTCAAGTGAAAATCGTTGGTGATTTTTGTAATATTCGCTGTTCCTATTGTAGGAACCGTGACCTTGATCAAACCACGAGAGCTGTGATGTCGGAGGGCACTCTTGAAAGACTTTTTGTTTTTCTGGGCTCCCTACCACAACAACAAATTCGCACAAACTGGCATGGAGGAGAGCCCCTTTTAGCAGGGAAGAAATTCTTCAGTCAGATTATGAGATTGGAAACTCAATACAGTCAAAAAGTTTGGCGTAACGTTGTTCAAACGAATGCCATGCTTGTTGATGACGAGTGGGCGACATTCTTCCACGACAATCATTTTCTAATCGGAGTGAGTGTTGATGGAAGTGAGAAGACACACAACAGTGATAGGGTCAATGTCGCTGGGCGAGGAACATATAGGGAAGTGATATGTGGCGTAGAAACTCTACGACGTCATGATATCCACCCTGGTGTAATTTGCACAGTTACAAAAAAGACAGTCAACTTTCCCAGAGCGATGTTTTTGGGTTTGGTTGATGCAGGTTTCAAGGACATCGGTTTCAACGCATTCTACAACACAGCGTCAGACTGTAATGGTGACACATACGGCCTGACAGATCAGGAGTGGCTCCAGTTTCTTATAGAAATATTTGAAACATGGCTTACTCTCAACGATCCAACAGTCCATGTTCGAGAGATTGACGCGATGCTTGCATGGACAAAGTCGAAAAGCGCTAACTCTTGCATTTACAAGGGAACATGTCATCAGTGGTTCGTTGTTCACTACACTGGAGATATATACCCGTGTGAAAGGTTAGGGAAGTCAACTCACTTTGGGAGTATAGATTCATTGAGAACTTTTGAAGACTTGAAAGACAATCCTGTCTTTCTCGCTTGGAAAGAATCAATCGGTCAACTTCCAAAGAAGTGTCAAGCTTGCAGGTTACTGTCATTGTGCCATAATGGATGCGTGAGTCATAGGAGAGCGGATGAAGAGGGAATTCCTCTCTACACATACTGCGAAAGCAGGCTCAGATTCTATGATTACTTGGTGAAGAGAATTGGCGGGAAGGAGGTATAAAACCATGCCAAACCCTTGTAGCGTTCTGGAGCGTCTTGAAGCAAAGGAACGCAGGTCATCGAGATTGCCCGGGGATATTGTTCTCATGGATGCCTTCAAGAGGATCGAGGATTGTAAGCGTTTCTCTTCCAGAACACCGGAAGTAACGGCTTACGACGATTTTCACTACGATGATTGTGGTTACACGGACGCACCGTGGTAAGCCATGATTATTGATACCCACAACTGACTGAGGGGTAAGAGTTTATCCCTCAGTCAGCCCAAACAACAAAACGGGTTTGCAATTACCCGTTTTTCTTTTTAATATGAATGTACAATGAATAAAAATCTTTTGATGTCATATAGCGAATATTCAAAAATTAAGCACGAGACCCCATATTTTTATATTATAAAAGTACCAGAGCATATTATTTACTATTTCGGTTCTAGCCATTCTCATGAGCCGAGCCATCAAGAATTCGGCTTATTGAAAGAAAAATGGGATGAATTTATAAATGAAACTAAAAATTCAAAAAGTGTTGTCATTCTGGAGACTAGTCAAATACCCGAACAGGAAACAACAATAGAGAAAGCAATTATTAAATATGGTGAGTCGGGTGCTGGAGCTTATTTAGCATATATAAACAACTTGCCACTTATTTTGGGAGAGCCAGAGAACAGCCAAGTTATAGATTATTTACTCAATGATTATTCAAAAGCAGAAGTCCTTTTTTGGTATCAGTGCCAGGCGATAAAATTTTGGCAAAAAAACAAAAAAGGTAGAAGTATAGATGAATTTCTACTGAATCAAACTGGAAGATACCGAAAATTATTAAATTGGTCGGATTTGGTTATATCTTTTGATTTGATCAATGAAATATACTGTAAATTGTTTAACAAAAAATTAGATATAAACGACGAAAATATTTTTTCAGAACTTACTTCTCCGACTGTCATCAAATCCCGAATTAACGAACTTTCCAGAAGTCAGTCACAGTTTAGAAATGAATATATCTTGGGTCAAGTAGAGAAGTGTTGGAATGATGGATATAACATATTTATCATTTATGGTGCAGGGCATGCGGTTATGCAAGAGC
>Ga0209541_10007505_pt1 | contig 18312 bp, 14 predicted proteins | sample RifCSPlowO2_01_FD_184027 | JGI IMG/M metagenome (GOLD analysis project Ga0209541, IMG submission 184027) | Groundwater microbial communities from Rifle, Colorado - Rifle CSP2_plank lowO2_0.1 (SPAdes) (version 2) | ecosystem: Environmental > Aquatic > Deep subsurface > Groundwater | place... | reverse complement strand
CCCCTCAATTGGGCGTGCAACGGAGCCAGTTAGAACCCGTGCATCGTCGAGAAGCCCGTTGAATTTCTGGACGGCGCTATGTGCGTCTTTTAAGATCAGGAATGCTTGGATCCCCACGGCGACAAGAAGGCCGGTCAGGCTTGTTACTACGATGAAGAGGAGGATTTGGACAGGATCCATAGACAGTTGACGTTAGCACAATAATTTGTGCAAAGTCAATTGTATTTTCCATTTATGGGGGAGCTTCTAGTCGACTGGTTTTTCGATGGTCTTTGACTTTCCAGAACGAGAGGTTGCCTTGATCTCGATCTTTTCTCCAAGATCACTTTTGTCGATCTCAAATCTGAAAGTTCCATCTTTTTCTAAAAGAACAGGGTGGCGGTTAACTTCTAAAGTTGCTGTAGGGGCAGTTTTTCCAGATATTAAAAGTTGGGTTTCGGAAGGAGTAATTTGTACTTCTAGGGGAGGCGGGGCAACAAAGAGAAGGTACTGTCTTATCAGATACCCAAAAATAATCAGAAGGGACAGAGAAATTGCCGTTATGAGTGTTGCTCGTGGGGTCCATATCGGTCTTCCTGATAGGGAAATTTCTTGTTTTTCGAATTCTTTGGGGCTTTCCGGAAAGTCGCGTCTTAGGAGGGCAAGGGTAACGTTTGGTTCTACACCCACTGTTTGTGCATAACTTCGTACAAATCCTGAGGCAACGGAGAAGTTTGGTAGGCTTGCCCAGCGTGATTCCTCAAGGGCTATTAGAAACTTCTCTTTGATTTTTGTGTCGCGGGAGATTTTGTCAATAGACCAGCCGAGATTGACACGGGCTTCTTTTAAAACTGTTCCGACTGTTCGCATAGATTAGAACATACAACTCGTTTCAAAACTCACGCGTCCCGCTTAGCGGGACTTGTGTAAAGTGAGTGTGGAGAAGCTGTTTTGAAACAGCTTCATAGTGCATAGTGCATAGTGCATAGTGCTAGGGACTAGGTTGCAGGTGTGCTAGAGAGGAATTCTTCTGGATTGTTGATTAGCACTTCTCTGGGTTTTGATCCGTCGGCTGGTCCTACAACGCCTGCTGATTCTAATTGATCCAGCATGCGTGCTGCACGGGCATAACCTATCGACAGTCTCCTCTGAAGAAGAGAGGCGGATGCTTTATCGCTACTACATACAATTCTTACTGCCTGCTCAAATAGGTCGTCTCTCTCCACAGTTTCCCCTCCTGGGGATCTATTCCCACCCTTGACGGGCATGTTGGTTACTTCTTCTGTGTATTGAGGGGAGACACCAGTCTTTCTTAAGAACTCTATAAGCCGATTAAGATCGCTGTCTTCAATATATGCTCCTTGGATACGGCGAGGTTTGGCCTCGTCCGGAGGAAGGTAAAGCATGTCTCCCCGACCTAAGAGTTTTTCGGCTCCTGGAGAATCCAGAATTACTCGAGAGTCGACAAGGGAAGACACAGCAAAGGCCATACGCGCAGGAATGTTTGCTTTTATGAGACCTGTTAAGACGTCAACCGATGGCCTTTGGGTCGCAAGAAGCATGTGGATACCTGTGGCCCTGCTCATTTGGGCGAGTCTTGTTATTGAGTCCTCAACTTCTGCTGGGGAGAAAAGCATAATATCTGCAAGTTCGTCGATTATTAAAACAATATAGGGTAATGCTTGGAAGCCTGACATTTCGTTGAAGGCTTGGATATTTCTTGCCCCTACTTCAGCAAACATTTTGTATCGCTGATCCATCTCGGCGGTTAAGTATTTTAAGGCAGAAACGACTTTGTCTGGGTCTGTAATGACGGGGGCTAAGAGATGGGGTATGCCATTGTAGCCTGTAAATTCGACTCGTTTAGGATCGACGAGGATAAATTTAACTTCGCTTGGGGAGGCTCGGAAGAGGATAGAACCAATGAGTGCATTGAGGGCTATAGATTTTCCGGAACCTGTTTGACCGGCGATTAGGGAGTGGGGCATTTTTGTTAGGTCTGAGACCACTGGTTTTCCTGCAACGTCCAGGCCTAAGGCTACTGCAAGTTTAGACTTGGATTCTCGCATAAGGTCTGATTCAAGTACCTGCCTTAGGGTTACAAACTCGGGAGAACGGTTGGGGAGCTCTATGCCTACCAAGGATCGCCCGGGAATGGGCGCCTCAATACGAATTTGGCCTGAAGGGGCAGCAAGGGCAAGTGCCAGATCGTTTGTGAGGTTTGTGATCTTTGAAAGTTTTGTTCCTAGAGCAACTTCGATTGCATATTGGGTAACTGCGGGGCCAAGGTTGACTTCTACGACTTTGGATTTTATGCCAAATGAGTCAAGTGTTCTTTCTACGATGTCGGCATTTGCCTTAATATCCCCTCTGTCTGCTTTTCCACCTTGGGTGTCAGAGAGAAGAGATAACGGCGGATAGTCCCAGACGCCTGCTTGGCCGGGAAGATTCACTGCTGGAGCCGCAATTCCCACTTTGGTCGGGGCAGATATGTTTGTCCCCCCTGAGACTTTTATGGCGTTCTTTCCGGCACCCAAACCGAAACCGGGGCGGGGCGTAGAGCCCAGAATTCTATGCCTTAGAGCAATAAGCAGAGAGACCAAAAGTCCTATTAATTTATCAAGAGATGTGTTGAATAAAACCAGAATGCCAATTATCACTCCTCCAAAGAAAACCAGTGCTGCTCCAGGACGAGTAACGAGACTAGAAATTGCGCCCCATATTTCTTCTCCAAAACGTCCGGCTTGGGTTAATCCGGCTGCTGAAAGGGAGAGCAGTATTGAGCCTACGAGGACTGTTGGTTGATTGAGAGGCATTTTCATTTTTGAAAACATTAGGCCAGATATAATAAGGAAGAAGGGGATAAAAAGTGCAGTCCAGGAAAAGTAGTCAACGAAAGCTTTGTTTAGACTGTAGAGGATAAAGCCTTGACGAGAGAAGGAAATGATAATCAGACCCGCGACAGCAAAACACAAGATTTGGGTGATTGATACAATTGTGTGTTTTTTTAACTTTAAGTTAAAAGAGCGTTTTAAAAACGAGGTTTTCCGTCTGGGCATAGGGCTATTTTTGGATTATACATTAAGCTCTCTTCTGCTTAAAGGGAGGGTCTTATCTTTCTACAACTACGGGTAAGATCATTGGTCTTCTGCCGGTTTCATCGAAGAAGAAACGTTCAAGGAAATCTACGACTGCTTGTTTTACTTCTCGTCCTTGTTTCTTTTGACTCTTTGAGCGAATTTCATTGGCCACACTGTTGGCTGCTCGCTCTAGGAAACTTTTGTTTTCTTTTACGAACACAAACCCTCGGCTTATTATTTCTGGTTCCCCGATTAAGTTTCCAGAGGCTTTATCGACTTGTAGCACGACTATTGCTACCCCCTCTCGGGCGAGAGTTTTTCTGTCTGACAAAACGACTTCGCCAACGTCTCCCAAGCCTAATCCGTCTACTAGAAGGCTTTTGACAGGGACGTGTTCTCCGGGTTTAACTTTTCCATCACGGGTAAATTCCATTACGTCTCCGTGCCTAAGCTCAAGGGTTTCTTCTTTTTTCCAACCCATCCTTTGCGCAAGTACGTTATATGCCCTGTTGTGGCGGATGGTTCCACCTATTGGTATTAGATACTTGGGTCGAACTAATGATAAGAGCATTTCTATATCTTTTTTGGAGCCATGGCCAGAGACATGGAGGTCTTCCTGGGTGTCATAGTAATGAACTTCGGCACCGCGTTCGATTAAGGAATCGACGACGTAGTTGGTTGTAAAGTGGGTCCCGGGGGGCGCGGGGTCTGCTGAGAAAACAACCATATCGTTGGCTTGAATTTTAAGAAACTTATGGTCGTCTGTGGCAACACGGTAAAGAGCTGATCCTACCTGTCCATAGCAGCCTGAAATAATGTAGACAATTTTCTCGGGAGGTAAAGATTTTCCCTGTCTATCTGTTACAACATCTTTGTCGTCGAAATAGATGTTCCCCAACGTTCTTGCTATTGCAACTTTTCTTTCCACCGAACGGCCCACAAAGATAACTTTTCTACCCAAGGAGCGCGAAATGTTAATGACTTGTTGCATTCTTGAGATATTTGAGGAAATTGTAGTTACAAAGATTCTTCCAGTTGCTTCTTTGAAGATGTTTCCTATATTTTTTTCGAGTTCTGCTTCAGACATTGTGTACCCCTCTGAGGTTGCCCCAAGGGAGTCTGAGGCCATTCCCATCACTCCACCTTTTGCCAGAGTTGCAGCTTTGGCAATGTCAAACGGCTTTCCGTCAACTGGGGTCCAGTCAAACTTGAAGTCTGGAACATGGAATAATTTGCCTACTGGGGTACTTATACAAAAGCCTAGAGAGTCTGGGACAGAGTGTGTTATGCGGAAGGCGTCTACTATGAAGCTCCCTACTGTGGTTGCCGCGCCTTCAGGATCTATTATGTTTACTTTTTTGCCTTTTATTCCGTAATCAATAAGTTTATCTTCTATAAATCCTGCCACTAACTTGCTCGAGTAGATCTCCACGTTTGGCAGAGCGTCTAAAAGAAATGGTAGGGCACCGAAGTGATCTTCGTGGGCGTGGGATATAAATACTCCTTTTATTTTGTCTTGGTTTTTGACCAGATAGGAAAAATCTGGCACAACAAGGTCTACGCCAAAGGCTGCTTCTTCTGGAAAACCAACTCCGCAATCCATGACGATTAATTCCGCCGGTCCCTTATCGGGTACATACTCGTATACGTAAAGGTTTTCAGTAACATCAATTGTTCCTGAGATAGCTATGAATCTAAGTTTGTCCATTACACAAGTTCCATTTGTTCTGGTTTAGTTTCTTTTTCTTCTTCCTTGTCTAGATCTTTTAAAAATTGAGGTAGGGACTGGAAGTCTTCTTTGAATTGTTGCATAACGGCCCCTGCTCGAAGAGCCGCTGCGGGGTGATACATCGGAACTATTGTAACATCTTTGCCATGCCATTTCACTACTCTTGGTTTTCCGTGGATCTTTGATATGAATTCTCCTGGCAGAAACTTATTCATTGAGAAACGGCCTAGGGTTACTATTATTTTGGGATTTATTATTTCTATTTCCTGGTCTACGTAAGGTTGGAAGGCAGCGATTTCTTCAGGAAGTGGGTCTCTGTTTTGTGGGGGACGGAACCGGACAACATTTGAAATATAAACATCTTCGCGTTTTAATCCAATAAGCTCTAGTGTCTTATTGAGAAGTTGGCCTGCTTGGCCTACAAACGGTCTTCCTTGTTGGTCTTCATGGAAGCCGGGAGCTTCGCCGAGGCAGTATATTTCACTATCAGGACTACCTTCACCAAAGACTAGACGGGTCGCTTCTTCTCGCAGGGGCAGGGTTTTGTCTTTTTCTATCTCCTCTTTGAGTTTGGTTAGTGCTTCTTTTTTGTCCATTTACACCTTTATATATACTACTTCGCAGAAGAATTGACAAAACACCTTTAAAGTTGGTATCCTGTTATACATGTTGAAGGCTGGTCTTCTTTCAGCTTCTGCGTTGGTTGTTTTGTTGGTTTCTTCTACTCCGGCTCTGGCTCAAACTCGTGGAGAGGTTTTGCGTGAGAAACTTCAGGAAAGAAAAGATGCAATACAGGAAAAAGTAACCCAGAAGCGGGAGGCAGTCAAGATAAGCAGACAGGAAAAGAGAGAGAATATACAAGAAAAGATTAGTGAGAGAAGAGAGGCGATTAAGGAAAAAATTACAACTCGTCGTGAAGAGTTAAAGGAGAGGTTGGCTGAGTTTAAAGATAAAAGAAAGGCCGAGGTTGCCGAGAGAGTTGATCAACGCTTGGGGACAATTAATGAAAACCGAACAACCCAGATGGCAGCGTCCTTGGACAAAATGACCTCTATTTTAGATAAACTTGAAGCTAAGCTATCTGGAGCTACAGCCAGCGGGCGTGATGTTTCCGCAGCAACGGCAGAAATCTCGTCTGCGAGAGCTGCTATATCGACAGCAAGGACTGCAGTTGAAGCACAAGCTGGAAAAGATTATGGAGTTACCGTAAGTAGTGAATCAACAATTAAGGCGGATGTTGCGTCCTCGCGAGATTCCCTACATACTGATCTTAAGGCAACCCACTCAAGCGTAGTTGTGGCACGCCAGGCAGTAGCAAAGGCGATTTCCGCGGCCAAATCAACATTAGGAGGACAAAATGATGCAACGCAGTGATCATAAACAAAAAGGAGGGTTGGTTATCATGGTGCTTCTGGGTGTGGTTGTTGTTCTCTTGGTGGTTGCCGGAATTTATTATCTTCTTCAGAACAAAGGAACTTTAGATAAAACGAATAACTATATACAACAGAATACTACCGAGGTGGACGACTCCTCTTCTGCCTCTCCTGAAGAGTTGGATCAAGACTTGAAAGCAATTGATTTGGGAGATGTTGACGCAGATTTTGCGGAAGTGAACTCTGATGTTGACGGCCTCTAGGCTCCGCGTATGATTTCCGACTGATCTTCTTTGTTTAATGAATTTTAAAGGTGGCGAGTATCGCCGCTGCTTGATTCTTTGTTTCTTGGTTTTGATCTTTAAAACTTACATAAAAGCTGTATTCGTTATGTTTAAAGGTGGCATATGAGCTACCACTTGCTTCAATGGTTTCCGTATCTATCACTTCTTCATCTCCGATCTTTACTTTGTACGGGGTTGTTGTGGGTGGATGTTCGGGGTCGTATCCGTATCCAGTTGGGCCAACATGACTCTTGAGTCCTATGTCAATTGATCCGTTTGGAAAGTTTATTTGCAGGGCTTGCCCCTCTTTGTTGCCTTCTTCGTTGGGAGTTGGGTAATTTTCTATTTGGGCGGTTTTTGGGTAGCTTATGGAATAACTGGAAATAGAATCTGTATAGGTTTCCCAGTTTGTACTTTTATTTTTTACCAGAAGTACAGTTGTTGCTATTAGCGTGATTATTCCAGTCAAAATCAACAGGAGTCGTAAGGAGCGGGTTGTCTTTATGTAAGATTTTTTCAAGGACATGTTTTTGTGTGTATTGGTGCAAAACCTTTTTGAAGGCTCACAGCCTAGTTTGCGATAATGGGTTAGGTAAGTCAAAGCGTAGGGATTTCTATTAACTCAGCGGTGTTTGTTTTGGTGTCGTAAATTGCAAAAGAGGGTTTTGGGGTACTTCCTAGCGCTCCGGGGTTTACTATTAAGGTATTCCCTGTTGCCTTTACACTAGCTGACATGTGTAGGTGTCCGTGAAAGATTGCGTCGAATTTGCCTGATTGTATGTGGGAAGAAATTTTTTCTGGTTGATGGGCGATTGCTATTTTTCTGTTGTCTAACTCGGTTTCCAGAAGGTTTTGATTTTTTTCTGTAGCTCCCTGGAGAACTTCCCAAACTTCTTCCTTATGTGCTTCGTCACAGTTTCCCATGACAGCATATAAGGGAATGTCTACTTTAAGAATAGTTTTTACGGCTTGCCCGTCGCACCAGTCTCCGCAGTGGATTATTGCTTCTACGCCTTGAATTTTCCCAAAGCTTAAAACATGGCTAAGTGCTACTAGGTTGCCATGGGTGTCCGAGGCTATGAGTATCTTCATCCGACAGTTACCTTTTCGAGGGTTTTTTAGAATATCCTAAGAGGTACAGGGCAAATAAAGCCGGGGCAAAAAAAGAAATCCCTGTTAAGTCTTCACCCGGGGTTGTGGGAAAGGAACTGGTGTAGAACCACTGGAGAATAGACATTTCTACAAATAAACTTAGCACCGCTAAAGACCAGAATCCTGTGTTTGCCATAAATATATATCTCCAAATTTGGGTCGGAATAATTTTCTTTTTATAAATATAGCTGTAGGTCCCAACGATTAGAGAAATAATGAGTACCAAAGAGGTCCAATCACTGAAGGTTCCTGTTTCAAAAAGACGGGTAAGTAATGGTAATACCAAGATGGTTCGAACTACTAATAACCAGAAATAGATCTTCCACAACATGCGCAAGGTTATTATTTGATAGTTTAGAGTGGTTGTCAAGCCAAGTTAAGATTTTAATACGAAGGTAGGTATTGTTTGATGTTCTCGGGTGTAAGCACAACTTGTTTTATTTTCCCCTCAACATATTCTTTGGCGACTTTTCTTACCACCCCTTCTATTGTCCTATCCAGAGTTCGCATTCCGGCGTCGTATCCCAATGGGCGGACTATTACTGGCCACACTTCGTCCTGGATTGTTAGAGTTCCTTCGGGCAGGCCACATTCTTTTATAACTTTAGGGAGCATGTAGCTTTTTGCTATCATTGTTTTTTCTTCGTCTGTATACGAGGGCATATGGATTACTTCCAGCCGATCTAGGACTGCAGTTGCTATATTGGTTGTGTTGTTGGCTGTTGCGATAAACATGACTTCCGATAAATCAAAGGTGTGATCTATATAGTGGTCTAGGAATGCGTGGTTTTGTTCGGGGTCCAGAAGTTCTACTAGAACTCCCATTATCGACGAACGACCCTCGTCGGCGACCCGGTCTATTTCATCCAAGAGGATGACCGGATTTTTCGTGCCGACTTTTCTTAGGGCTTTTATGATTTGACCTGGTTCTGCTTCCGGGTGAACTCTGGATTGACCCCGAAGATCCAGAGGGCTTCCCATTCCCCCAAAGGGAACTCGTGCAAGGACCCTTCCTAAGCTTTCGGCAATTGAATAAGCAACTGTAGTTTTTCCGGTACCTACCAACCCCACAAAACATAATATCGGGGCACGCCTTACTCTTTCCTTGTCGGTTCCCTGGTCACGGTTGAGTTTCATCACGGAGACGAATTCTTGGATTCTTTCCTTTACTTCTCCTAGGCCGTAATGGTTTTTATCTAAAACTTCTTTTGTTTTTTGAAGATCTAGAATATCTTCTGAGCGTTTGTCCCAGGGGAGGTTGGTTATCCAGTCTAAATAGTTTTCTAGTCTTTCAAGATCGTCAAACAAATCTGCTGATTCAACCATCTTTGCGAACCTATCAAGACGAGAGGAAATCCGGTTTTTTAATTCTTGGGGAAGTGCAGTTTCATTAGTTTTTGCGCTTAGCAAAGAAATTTGAGCTGAGACATCTTGAACGGACATATTGGTAATGTCTTGAGTATATAGAAATATGTATGGTACATTCTAGTCAAATGCGAAGGGTTATGTATCAACTTTTGGCTCTTGGGGTGTTGGTAGCTGGGGCGCTGTTAGTCGCTCAGGTTTCCCCGCAGGTAAAGACTTCGGATTACAAAAGTATTCCTGAGATGAAGGACATTTTAAGCGATGATCAGACAACGCGACTTAAGGCAACAAGAAAGCTTGCAGAGCGCGTTGGGGTTGAGGAGTCTTTGGAAATCCTAGAACATTCTTCGCTTCCTCATACTGGCGAAGGACATTTGGCTGTTCACCAGATTGGGTTTTATGCATACCAAACACATGGATTGGACTCCATTCTTCATTGTCGGGATTATTTTCTTTTTGCCTGTTATCACGGGGCAATAATTGAGGCGGCGACTGATCAGGGATTTGAGGCAGTTGCCCAAATGACCGATAAATGCAAGCAGTTTTCGACTAGATATTTTCAATGTGTTCACGCGGCAGGGCACGCAATTTTGGCTATATGGGGTTATCAGAATCTTACTGATGCTTTAAAAACTTGCGATGATCTTTACGCGAAGGAGACTCAATTCCCGGAGGCGGTAAGTTCGTGTCACAACGGAGCGTTTATGGAAAACCTTTTTGGGGTACATGACTGGGAAACGGGCAGGGAAGCAGAAAGGACGTGGTTATCTGAGGATCCATATTTTCCGTGTAATGGAGTTGATGATAAATACCAAAAAGGGTGTTGGCTTAATCAGGCAGCTAGGATTTATCAAATGAATAAGGGTGATATTTCCAAGACGGCAGAGCTTTGCCAAAAGGTAGGAGATCCCCAGCATACTACTTGGTGTATGGATAATCTTGCTCGTCAAATTCATCCCCTTACGGCAGGGGATATAACTCGCTCATTTAGTTTGTGTGGGCTCGTTGGGGACGCGTGGCGTGAACACTGCATTGTTGTTAATGCGGGCGCATACTATTCGGTCGGCGGGAGAGAGGAGGCAATTGCAATCTGTCGGAGGGTTGTCCCGGAAACTAAGGAAAAATGTTATCAGACGATATTGGGGCAAATTCTTTCGGATACTGTTGACCCACAAGAAAAAGGTGTACTTTGTCAAAAGTTGGAGTATCCATATGTGAACGCCTGTATGTCGCAGTTGTACTCTACCGCACAGAATTAATTTTACCCCTTGACAAACAAGAACTGATTGTCGCGATAATGGAAATTGTAGAAGTTTTGTAACTTTTATCACAAAAATGTATCAAAGAGGTATTGTTCATCTGCTCCCTCTTCTTCTTGTCGCCGCGTTGGTTGCGGCGGGTTTGTATTTTGTCCTCTCCGGAAAAGTAAAACTGCCTTCAAATCTTTTTTCAAAGAAGCCGAAAGTTCAACTTGAGACTGAGTATACTAATCCTTTCAACAAAGAGGCGCAGTACGTAAATCCGTTTGACACATACAAAAATCCGTTTACGGTTTCAAGATGAGACTAGATTTTAGATTTACAAGACTTGCGGCTGTTGGTGCTCTTTTTGCTTTGGCAATGTTGTTTTTTTGGGGGTCGCGAGTTTTGGCCCAGGACTCTACCCCAAGTGCCGATCAACCCTCTGCGGAGTTCTCCTTCCCCATTGAAGACCTTGGGGGGTGTACAGACTTGGAAGGCTGTACTAATTACTGCGAAGACCCGGTAAACCATAACTCTTGTATGGATTTTGCGAAGCGAAACGGATTTTACCAGGACGATCCGTCACTCTATGCTGACGATACGTTTTGGCAAGAAACTCAAGGCCAGCTGGGTTGTAACTCAGCAGGAAGTTGTTTTGAGTTTTGCTCCCAACCGGCAAATCATGAGTCTTGTAACACTTATGCTCGAGCAAATGAAATTCCCGGTGGCTATGTGGAAGAGCTTGACAATCCTGAATTATTGGCTGTTGCCGAAACCACCCTAGGTTGTAATTCCGCGGAGACCTGCGCCACTCACTGTGACGACCCTGCAAATGCCCAGGCCTGTACTGATTTTGCAAGTCAGGTTGGACTCATTGGTGGAACTCAAACTGAAGGCCCAGGCGGTTGTCAGTCAACCGAAACTTGTCAGGCATTTTGTTCAGATCCCAATAATTTCGGTGAGTGCTCGGACTTTTCTCAGGATGTGGGTGGTGGCACTTTTGCCGGCCCTGGTGGGTGTACTGATCCTCAGTCGTGTCACGTCTTTTGCGATGAAAATCCAGACCAGTGTAGAAGTTATGCTCCCGGGGCAAACGGCGTTTATGTCCCTGAGTCGTGCCCTGGAGATGGGCAGTATTTTGGTCCGGGTGGGGTTTGTACTGGGGTTGAGGACACAGAAGCGGCAACAAACTGTGTGGGATCTGGTAAGTATTGGGATGGTTCATCTTGTCAAGATAATGCACCAGTCGGCATAGACCCCGGGGTCTTAAGTGGCCATTTTCAGCCGAGAGAAGAGTGGGGAAGTTGTACGACTCCGGGGTCATGTTTTGACTACTGTACCGCGAATCCTGGTACGTGCGAAGGATTTGACCCGAGTTCCGAAAGACCAATTGGTGGTTATACCCCATATCTTTATTACACCCCGGGGACGGAAGTTACACATGCACCCGTAGAAACGATGGGCGGTTGTACTTCCCCAAGTTCTTGTTATGATTTCTGCTCAGCAAATCCCGGAAGCTGTGAGGGTTTTAGTAGTGACTCACCAAGGCCACCCGAAATTTATATACCCGGTACGTACTACACGCCGCCTGCAGGTACTGTTTATGCAACACCACCGACAACAGGGTTTTACACTACCCCGATTTATTACACGCCGCCTGAAGGATCGAATTACACAACTCCGCAGTACTACACACCGGGAATGTATTACACTCCAAACTATTACACTCCGTCAACAGGATCGAATTACACAACTCCAAACTATTACACTCCGTGGAATCATTATGCTACTCCAACTGGTGAGTATCCCACGCCTACCTATAGCTCTCCAAGCTATTACACGCCGCCAATCGGGACGGGGTACACCACGCCTTACTATTACACGCCGCCACAGTACACCACGCCTTACTATTACACGCCAAGTGGAAACTATACCACGCCTACCTATGGGACGCCGCCGCCATATACGACTCCGCAATACTTCACTCCGTATACTGGTGGGGGGTATACCACTCCTGTCTATTACACTCCTATTAGTTATGTGACTCCTTATTATCCGACCCCACCGACAGGCTCAAATTACACATCACCTAGCTACTATACTCCCCCTCCGCCTTACTCTAGCCCGTCTTACTACACGCCGGGTCAGTACCCAACGCCGCCTGAGTACTTGACCCCTCCACCCTACACATCGCCTACTTATGCTTCTCCAATCGGCGGCTATACCAGTCCTACTTACTACTCACCGGCACAGTACCCGACTCCTGCCTATTACTCGCCGGCTTACTATCCTACGCCTAACTATTACACGCCTTACTCGTCACCTAGCTACTATACCCCACCAGAAGGGTCAACTTATACGTCACCTTCTTATTACACACCCTACACCTCGCCGAGCTATTACTCACCAAGTTACTATTCGCCTGCCTACTACACGCCCGGTGGAACTTACACAAGCCCGTACTACACTCCAGGCAGTGGTTATACAACACCTGACACAAGTTATTCCACACCAACTACTGCGTACTTGACTCCGTACTACTACCCAACCCCTGGCTCAACATATACTTACCCGACGCCGGGAACCACGGTCTATACATATCCTTCTCCTCCGGCGGGTAGCAGTTATGCGTCCCCGAGCTACCCGTATCCGACACCCTATTATCAAGGGTATAGCTACCCCACACCGGGAGGAAGTGATCAGTCGCCTGTGTATTCATATCCAACTCCGGGCTCGGGCTATTATTACCCAACGCCAAATACTTATTACTACCCAACCCCTGGGTCATACGGCACACCATCCTATGCCTACCCGTCGCCAACCTATGGTACACCATCAACATCTGGTAGTTACCCCTCGCCTTCCTACGGTACACCTGATTCTTATTCGTCCCCATCTTATGGTTCACCAAGCTACGGCACGCCAGATTCATATTCTTCTCCCTCTTACGGTTCGCCGTCTTATTCCACTCCAGTCCAGGGTGCCCAGACTTGTAGGCTAAAGCTCTTCGGTATATGCTTGTAGATTAGTGAAAAAGCTTCTTTTGTTCTTTTTTTTGTTTTGCCTTTTCTTTAATAATTCCATTTCCGCCCACACGGAAACACAGGTTATTAAGATGGTTCCGGGAGGGTTTGAGCCGAAAACTGTTGAAGTTGACGAAAACTCAACTGTTACCTTTCTCAACCAGGACAAGATTGCCCGTTGGCCTGCAAGCAATCTCCATCCAACGCATGATTTGTATCCTGGATTTGATCCTAAAAAGGGCCTTAATCCTGGCGAATCTTGGAGTTTTAAACCAAAGGTAGGAAGTTGGAAGTATCACGACCACGAGAATCCGCACATCCGGGGAGTTTTAAATGTAGTTCCCGAGGCGGAAACAAGCAAGAAATTACTTTCGACAAATACAGGAGGCGTAGAGTCTGCCCTTTTTAAGAATTTCTTTAACTCTCTATGGAAACGCGTTCGACTTTTTGTTACATCTCCTTCCGGGGAAGTTCTAGATGATTCCCAATATGTCAGGTCTCAAATGAAGGTTTGTTTAGACTCAGGGGGCAAGGATGATTGCTATAAAAAGGTTTCGCAAGATTTTTCAGAGAAGTATGGTCTCGTAAAGACCCTTGGCATCTTTGCCGCAAACGAAAATTACCCTGAGATATATAGCCGTTGTCACGAAGCAACCCATTACCTTTCGAGAAATGAATTTCAAAAGACAAAAAGTGTTGCCCAAGTGTATGCACAGTGTGATTCTACCTGTCATGGCGGTTGTTATCACGGTGCTTTGGAAGCATATCTAAAAGAGAAACGGGAGGCTTTTGAGGATATTGGGAAAGCATTCGGAGAAATCTGTGGTAGACCAGAAGATTACGACAAGCTTCTTGTCATTAATGAGTGCCATCATGGTTTGGGCCATGCTGCAATGTTTGTGTATGACATGGAAGTTCCCGAATCGCTTGCACTTTGCGATAGTTTGAAGGCACGAGCTGACCAAGAACGATGTTATTCAGGAGTTTTTATGGAGAATTCATCAAGCTCGACAAACAATGACCATCCAGGGCGTTGGGTTAAAAAAGAAGATCCTCTGTTTCCTTGTAACAGCCTAGGTCAAAAATATGCGAAGATTTGTTACCGCTACCAAAGCTCATATTTTGCTTTAATTGCTAATCATGATTGGGAGAAAACCGCGGATCTTTGCCTCAGGGTACCCAAGGAGTACCAGGATGATTGCGTTCGCACGATTGGTACAAACCAAGTCGGTTTTACCCAAAATACAGAAGTGATGCGTAAAAATTGCTTATTAATGCCGACAGATCATTTTCAAGAAACGTGTTTAACAGGCGTCATTTCTTCTTTTGCTTACCGTTTTGTTGGCGATATTAGCCGTATGGAGAGTTTTTGCTTGAGCCTTGAGAATAAATTTCAGGAAGCTTGTGTTAGACAAGTTGGGGCTTCGGTAATTGATTGGTCAAAGGATAAAAAAGAAGCACAAGGGTGGTGCGAGAAATTTGTCGACTCAGGTTTATCTTACTTGTGCAAAAGTGCGGTGATTTAATATCGATGAGACACCTAATCACTCTTTGTTTTGTTTTATTCTGTTTTGGGATATTCACTCCGGCTGTTGGTGCCCACACGGAAACACAGGTTATTAAGATGGTTCCGGGAGGGTTTGAACCTCAGGAAGCAACAATTGATGAAAATTCGGCTGTGATTTTTGTAAATCAGGACACGATCGGGAGATGGCCTGCGAGTAACAACCATCCGACGCACGAGCTTTACCCCGAGTTTGATCCAAAACGCGAAATTGCGCCCGGGGAATCCTGGGCATTTAAGCCTAAAAGCATTGGTGGTTGGAAGTATCATGACCATGTAAACCCCCATCTTAGGGGTGTGCTTACAGTATTAGGTGAGGGCAAGAGCGAAAAAGTTGCAGAACAGTCCAAGAGTTTTTCTTTGAAGGACCGTCTTCGGGCTTTATTTCAGTCCGTGAAGTTATTTTTTAGTAATCTCACATACAACGCGCCAGCTCAGGAAAAGTTTAAGAAGCTTGCCCCCGAGGAACAATTTGAGCAGCTGGAAAAGATTGCAAAAGTAGGGGGGGCAGGCAAGGGTTGGGCATACCTTCAGGACACGTATCGTGGCCAGGCTGGGTCTTCGGGAAATATACATGATCTTGCGCACTTATCGGGCAGGTTGATTTTTGAAGATAAAGGGCTTTCGGGCATCTCGACTTGTACATCCACCTTTGCGTTTGGTTGTTACCATGGGCTTTTGGATGTTGCATTTTCGGACAGTTTGGAGGGGCTTTTAACGGCTGAGAAAGAATGCTCGAAACTTGGTAATCCTAGTTCGGGACCGTACGGAAGTTGTGTTCACGGGATTGGACATGGGGTTGCAAGTTATTATGATTCCCGCGATCTGGAGAAATCTTTGGAAAGTTGCAACACACTTTCTGCGGGGCAGGCTTTTTGTCATGACGGAGTATTTATGGAGTTTGCCCGCGGCGCGAGAGGGGATTTTTATTTAAAGGTAAACCCTTTTTATCCGTGTAATACTCTTGAAACCAGGTTCGGAGGTGCTTACTCAGTGGCTTGTGGAAGAAACCAGCCGACGATATTTATTTCTAAGTTTGGTATGAATTTTGATCAGGCAGCCATGAATTGTGTTGACAATACTTTAAGTAAAGACTTCAAAGTTGCGTGTGTTGATGCGCTTGGGTTCATGTTGGCTGGCTCCAAAGATACGAGATCGATAATTTCGGGGTGTCAAAGTATTGGTTTGGATGAATATACTGCAAATTGCTTAAAGGCAGCAGCAGGAGAGCTTATTTTCCAGGATGTTCCTGGTTGGCAGCAGGCAGCACCAGAAGTTTGTGCGGCTTCTCCAGTGTCTGCAAAAACTACTTGTAGTCAGTATTTGGAGAAACTAATTAAGGATTACGGGAGGAGTTAGAATCTTCGCTTTGAGGGGACGAGGCGAGAGGCTGGGAAATGAGGGCCTCCGGGACCGCCTTCCTGTCTGCCGGCAGGCGAGGCTTGGCCACCTTCACTACTACCAGTTCGTCTCGGTGGCCCGCGACGGGCTCCGGCAAAGCTCGGACGAGGCGAGCCACCGCGGCGATCCTCATATGAACCCTGTCCTCCTCTTGAGTACCCCGGGCGTCCGCCTTCTCTTCCAAATCTTGGGGAAAATCCTCTGCTTTGTTGGCGTTCTCCTCTTTCCTCTCGGGGTTTATCTTTAGAAGGGTCCATACGCATAGAAAGGTTGATTCTTCCCATGCTGTCGATTTCTTTTACACGAACTTGGACTTTATCGCCCATATTCACAATGTCTGCCGGATCATTAACGTATTCCTCGGCCATATCGGAGACGTGAACTAGTCCGTCTTTTCCAGGAAGGATTTGAACAAAAGCTCCGAAGGGCTGGATTCTTACGACTTCCCCTTCGTAGATTTCTCCGGGTTGGACTTCTTTGACCAGTCCCTCTACCCACTCTTTGGCTCTTTGAACACCGGCAACGTCTACTCCGGCGATAGTTACAGATCCGTCGTCTTCTACGTCAACTTGTGTTCCCGTATCGGCCATAAGCTTTTTAATAACCTTTCCGCCTGGTCCTATCAGTTCGCCAATTTTTTCAGTTGGGATCTTGACAACTACGATCTTTGGGGCGTAGGTTGAGACTGCTTTGGGTTCTTTTATGGTCTTTAGCATTACATCTAAAATTTGAAGTCTGCCAACGCGCGCTTGTTTTAGAGCTTTTTCCAAGATAGGAAGGGTAAGTGAGGCTGTTTTAACGTCGAGCTGGATTGCGGTTACGCCCTCTTGGGAACCTGCAACTTTAAAGTCCATGTCTCCATTGGCGTCTTCTATGCCCATAATGTCTGAGAGGATTGCGATTTTCTCGCCTTCGACAATAAGTCCCATGGCAATACCTGAAATGGGGTTTTTAAGCGGAACTCCGGCGTCCATTAGAGAAAGAGTTGAGCCGCAAGTTGAAGCCATGGACGTTGAGCCATTAGAGGACATAACTTCTGATACAAGATGGATTGTATAGGGGAATACGTCTGCTCCTGGAACAACGGGAAGAAGAGCGCGTTCTGCTAGGGCGCCGTGACCAATTTCTCGTCTGCCTGGGGAACCAACTCTTCCGGTTTCTCCTGTTGAGTAAGGGGGGAAATTGTAGTGGTGGATATAGCGTTTTGTCTCTTCGCCCTCTGCGGTTTCTAAAAGTTGGGAAAGGTTTGGCGCCCCGAGCGTGGTAACGGTCATAACCTGAGTCTGACCACGTTTAAACACAGCACTTCCATGTGTTCGGGGTAGTATTCCCACTTCGCAGGAGATGGGGCGAACTTCGTCGTGTTTTCTTCCGTCCAGGCGAGTTCCTGATAGGATTCTATCTCTAACTATTGTTTGTTTAACTTTTTCAATTGCTGCTGGAATAAGTTTTACTAAATCGCTCCCTACTTCTTCGGTTATAGCGTTTGTAATCTCGGTTAGGTCTGCTCGGCCTTCTGTGTTTACTGCTTTTTCAATAAATTCTTCGATTTCCTTTGTGTATTTTTTCTTAACAATGTCAATAAGTTCTTTGTTTTCTTTTTCCTCATACTTTTCTTTTTTGGTTCCGACTTTTTCTGCGAATTCCTCGATAGCTTGTATTAAAATTTGGGCCTCCTTTTGGCCAAACTCCAAGGCTCCTAAAACTTTCTCCTCGGGGACTTCGTTTGCCCCTGCCTCAATCATAAAGATGCTTTCTTTGTCTGTGGTCAAAATTAAATCCATACTGGAGTAGGCTAGTTCTGAGTCTGTGGGTAAAGCGAAATAAGTTCCATCTTTTTCCCCAATTCTTAAAGATCCGACTGGACCTTTCCAGGGAAGAGAAGATGTTGCAAGAGCTGCTGAAGTACCAATCATTGCAACGATTGCTGGATCGTTTTCTCCGTCAATTGATAAGACCATCGCAATAACTTGGACTTCTTTGCGCATAGTCTTGGGGAACAGAGGACGGATTGAGCGGTCGATAAGTCTACATGTTAAGATTTCTTCGTCTGAAGGACGGCCCTCGCGCTTTACCCAGCGGCTACCTTTAATTCTTCCTCCAGCATATAGCCGCATCATG
>Ga0209541_10007502_pt1 | contig 18316 bp, 15 predicted proteins | sample RifCSPlowO2_01_FD_184027 | JGI IMG/M metagenome (GOLD analysis project Ga0209541, IMG submission 184027) | Groundwater microbial communities from Rifle, Colorado - Rifle CSP2_plank lowO2_0.1 (SPAdes) (version 2) | ecosystem: Environmental > Aquatic > Deep subsurface > Groundwater | place... | reverse complement strand
CAAGTGAATTTCCTGGCAATCCATTCAACCAATGGTTTGGATACTCAAAGACCGGAAGATATTGCCCTGGACCATATTAATAGGAATGGTTGGGGCGGTATTGGTTATCATTTTTTAATTTCTAAAGATGGAATGGTTTATTATGTTGGGGATATCTCAACAGCCCGTGCTAATGTGGCAAACCTAAATGAGCAGGTTTTGGGAATTGGTATTATTGGTAATTTTACCAATGGTCTGGTTCCTACCACTGAGCAATTAGATAGTGCCCACAAATTATGTGAGTTTTTCATCAATTACTCCGCTTTACCAAACATCACTTCCTGGGATAAAGTAAGGGGGCATAAGGAGCTGCCAAACCAGACTACTAATTGTCCGGGAGAGACTTTCCAAAATTGGAGGATTCAAATTGTGGAGGGTGTTTCAGAATCTGCAGATCAAAAAAATCAACTACAATCACAAGTTGACAGTTTGCAAGCATCCCTTGCCTCAGTTAATCAGCAAGTTATTTCTTTACAGGAAGCTTTGCAGGAAAGGGATGAAGAAATTTCTGAGCTTAAAAAAACAGTATCCGACACACCGATATACCGACACACTGATACTACCTTGACAATAGTTGGAGCATTCGTTAATTTATACAAATTCGTTTTCCCGCCCGGAAAGGTAGCTTAATTGAATAATCCTGGTTTGCCGCTGTTTGTTGTTTTTGTTTTCTCAACTTTAAATGAGTCAATAATGGAATATCTTTTTGGAACTGTTGATAGCCTACATAAGTATTTGCCTTTAATATCTTTGGCTGTTGCTATTCTTTTAACCTTCACTTATCAGGTAAACATTTTTGCTGTGCTTTTGGGAATACAAAGCAACTCCCCTTTTTTGGATTTTCTGCTGTCTGCTTTTATAATTTCCCGCCTGTCAAATTATCTTAATGACTCGGTACAAAAATTTTTAGGAAGCAAGTAAGTCTAGATAGGTTTGCCGGCAAAGCCATAGGTCCAAAAGTCCCCCGCAAAGCCTATTGCCTGATATGGCCAGGTTAAGATCACACTATAAAATCCCGGCGAAAGAAAAGAAATAAATGGCCAGTGATAATAAAGGGCAAAAAGGATAGCAATTACAAACCCGATTATAAAATAGGCTATAGCTATAGAGGATAAAATTGATGACTTCTTCACCCTTTGCTATCCTCTATTTTGTCTTTTGAAGATACAACAGTGGCAGCTACCACTTTCTCTCCTGGTCTGACTCTCATCAGTATTACACCCTGTGTTTGACGCTGCAGGGTGGGGACTTCCCGAAGATCCATTTTTATCAGTTGTCCTTTGGTAGAGGTTAACACCAAAGTATCCATGTTTTTATCTATAGCTTGAGCTGTCACAATAGGACCTGTTTTTACAGTTACCTGAGCAGCTTTTACTCCCTGACCTCCCCGGCCTTGTTTACTCCAGGAGGAGAATTTGGTCTTTTTACCCAAGCCATTTTCCATTATTACCAGAAGTTCATCATCATCGCTTTCTACCTTGCTCAAAGATACTACCTCATCTTCCTTACCCAACCTAATTCCTCTAACTCCGGAAGTATCCCGGTGAGTTGGCTTAACCTGTGTTTCCGAAAAACGGATTGATTTTCCTCCTCTTGAGACTATAATCAGGTCATCTTTTCCGCTGGTTGGACTAACCCAGCCTAGCTGATCAGATGAATCCAGTTTGATAGCAACCAAGCCGTTTTTTCGGATATTGGCATATTCTTCAAGAGAGGTTTTTTTAACAGTCCCTTTTTTGGTACACATGAAAAAATACTTGGCTTTTTCACCTTTTTGGCGGGTAGTTAAAACTGCAGTGACTTTTTCTTCCTGTTCTACATTTATCAAATTAACAATAGCCTGTCCTTTGGCTGCTCTTTGGGTTTCCGGAATTTCCCATACTTTGATTTGAAAGACTCTGCCCTTATCAGTAAAAAAGAGCAGGCTGTCGTGAGTTTGAGTATAGAAAATGTGAGATACTGCATCTGTTTCTTTGGTAGAGATTCCCATGACTCCTTTACCACCCCGCTGTTGAGTCCTAAATGACATTGGTGATTGGCGTTTAACATAACCACCATCGGTGATAGTGGCAATTGTTACCTCATTTGCCACCAAATCTTCTTCATTAAATTCCCCTATCTTTTGTTTATAAACGCGGGTTCTTCGCTCGTCGGCATATTTTTCTTTAATTTTTTTTAATTCATCCTTGATAACTTTCAGGATCTTCTCCGGATGTGCCAGCAGATCCTGCAAATAAGCAATAGTCTCTCTGACCATCTTTAGTTCATCCTCAATTTTTTGAATCTCCAAAGCAGCCAGTCTTCTAAGTTGCATATCCAAAATAGCCACTGCCTGAATTTCTGTCAGCTTGAATCTTTTAATTAAGTTTAATTTAGCTTCATCAGAATCTTTACTTTTTTTGATGGTTTCAATAACTTCATCAATATGATCAACGGCAATTTTTAACCCTTCTAAAATATGCTCACGGGCTTTTGCTTCTGATAATTCAAATTCTGAGCGCTTTTTAACAACAACTTGCCTGTGAGTTATAAACTCTTCCAAAATACGTTTCAAAGTTAAAAGATGTGGTACACCGTCTGACAAAGCAACTAAATTAACATTAAAAACAGATTGCATAGCGGTATGTTTGTAAAGATTATTTAAAATAGACTGAGGTTTCCCGTCTCGTTTTAAATCAAAGACAATTCTGACCATTTGTTTTCTGTCAGATTCATCACGCAAATCGGCAATGCCTTCTAATTTTTTATCTTTAACCAAATCCGCAATTCTGGCAATTAAGGTGGCCTTGTTAACCTGATATGGCAGTTCTGAAACAACAATTTGCATTTTACCAGCAGTTGTTTCATCAATTTCCGCTTTTGCCCGCATCACAATTCTGCCCTTGCCGGTTCCATAAGCAGCCAATATTTCTGTCTGGTCATAAATTGAAGCACCTGTAGGAAAATCCGGACCTTTGATAAATTTGATTAGATCTTCGACAGTGGCGGATGGATGTTCTATCATGTAAACCAATGCATCACAAACCTCGCCGAGGTTATGTGGAGGAATTTGAGTAGCCATACCAACAGCAATACCTGATGCTCCATTCAAAAGCAGATTAGGAATAACCGAAGGAAGAAGGACTGGTTCTTTGATAGTACCTGAATAATTGTCAATAAAGTTAACTGTTTGTTTATTAATATCCCGCAGTAACTCATCAGCTATAGCCGATAGTCTAGCCTCAGTGTAACGCATGGCCGCCGGCGAGTCACCATCTATAGACCCAAAGTTTCCCTGACCGTCAATCAACATGTATCTCATGGAAAAGTTTTGAGCCATTCTTACCATAGCTTCATAAACAGGAGCATCACCATGCGGATGTAAATTTTTCAAAACTTCTCCTACAACAGCAGCAGATTTTTGATATCTTGAGGTATGATGTAAACCCTGTTCATGCATGGCAAAAATTATTCTTCGCTGAACAGGCTTTAAACCATCTCTAACATCAGGTAAAGCCCGGGAAACAATAACAGACATGGCATAGTCCAAATAGGACTTTTGCATTTCTTCTATAATAGGAGCTAGTTGAATTTTACCGATGTTTTGCATGTTTAGGGGCTTAAAAAACGAGCTTTCGCTCAAGTTAAATTATACCTTTTTTAGCTTGCCCAAAGCAAGGGGTATTAGACCCTCCTGACCTTTTTTCTGGTAGTTTCTATCAGCCAATTTAATTTATAAGCTACCGGATTGATAACTAAATCTCTGGCATGCATATATTCTATATCTTGCCCTCCAAATCCTCTTTTAAAAACTGACACTCCCCAAAATCTGTGGTTTACTTCTCCCTCCGGAGCTACTCCCCAAAGGTTATATCTTTTCAATCCTCTTTTTTTGGCTTCTTTAATTGCTTCCCATTGAATTAAATATGCTCCTGGATAAATTCTTCCATCTAAAGTAGAAGCCCCATAATGATAATCAGCTTCCTGCCCATAAAAAATTATGAAAGCCTGGACAAGTTTTAACTTTCCTAAGAATGCGGTATATAAAAGTACTTGGTTATCTTTAACAAAAACTTCAAACTGCTCCTGCAAAAATCTCTTATCAAATTCTACAAATCCTTGCCTTTTAGCTGTTTCTTTTTGTAATTTATAAAACTCATCAATATCTTTTGGGTCTTTGCTAACATCAATTTTAATTCCTAATTTGATGGCTTGTTTGATTTCATAGCGGGTGGTTTTTCTCATTTGGAATAAAAGTTCATCTTCTGTTTTTTCTAAATCTAATTGACGGGTTAACTCTGCATGAAGATGCATGGGCGCTACTTTAAATCCTAAATTTTCAAGCAGTTTACTATTTTTTTCATTTTCCAGAATTTGCGGTCTGACCCGGACAAAACTGCAATTTTCCTGTTTGGCAATTTTTTCTAAAGTTTGCTTAAATAATTTAACTTGATCTTCGTCCTCCCAGTTAATTAATGGTCCACCAGGGACTGTTAGATAAGTAGCTCTTTTAGCTTTTTCTACAATAGCTAACATTACTCCCAGTAATTTTTTATCCTGAAAAAATCCAAGTCTGAAGATTTGTTTACCTAAGTTTTCGTGAAACTGCCCAAAGTTCCAACTCTGTAAAAAGTTGGCGTCAGAATAAGAAGCTATAAACTTTTCCCATTCTATCTTACCGGTAATTTCTTTTACTATAATTTTAGCCATTGGTTAATCAGTTGGGATATATTTTGTGCATCCTTTTCAGAAATATTTTGGTGGGTTGGTAAATTTAAAATTTCTTCCGAGGCAAGCTGCGCATTTGGACAATCCCCTATTTTATAATCTGTTTTTGACATATATTTCTTGGGGGCAATAGGACCGTCATACCAAATATCTGAGACAAAGATTTGGTTTTTGGCAAGATAGTTTATTAAGGCAGTTCTGTTATTTACAAAAATAGGAAAACGTAAATTGGAAGAGAGATTAATTAGATCACAGATCTTAGGAGATATAATTTTAGGACTAATATTTTCTGCATATAAAGTGGCGATTTTTTTTCTGTGTTCTAAATTATTTTGAAGATTTGAGAAAGCAAAGTTTACTAAATTACAATTCCAATTAGGTAGTTGATGGATCTCATTGTTAATTTGATCCATTGGTCCAGATAAAAGTTTGAAATTTTTTAATAATAAGTGAATAATTTTTCCTAAGTATGATGAATAAGTACTTCTTATAACTAACGTAAAAAATGGATAAAGTTTATCAATAATTTGTTTATTCATGAGTTATTTTTGCTGATTAATGCTCCCCCGGAAATTCCATCCACTATTTTATCCTGACTAAAAGATAAGACAACAAAATCACCAATTGTCCCAGCTTCTTGTCCATTTTCATATTTGGTACCAACACTGTGAGCTAAATCTTCTATTAAGACTAATTTTTTTTCCTTACAAATTTTAGCAATTTGTTCTATCTGGCAAGGATAGCCCAGGGTATTTTGGACAATCACCACTTTAACGTTAGGATTCTCTTTTAAATGTTTTTCCAATTCCTGAGGAGAAAAATTCAGCTCACCTTTTTCAATATCCAAATATTCAATTTCTAACCCGGCTTTTTTAATAGCTTCATAAACAGCAAAACAGGTAAAACCATTTATTGCTACAAAACTCCCCTGAGGTAAATTTAATGATTTTAATCCCAATTCTAAAGCCTGCCGCCCCTTATATAATAAGGTAGCTTTACCTTGGTATTTATTTTCCAAGAAATTTACTAAAGCTGATGAATAGCTAGCTTTATTATTAACAAATAAAGCTTTTAATACAAAATTGAAATTGTAATTGGAGCCAAGAGAATTAAAGACACTCATGTATGATTTTTATAACCTCCTTTGGATGAGTAAATTGCGGAGAATGTCTGGCTCCGTTTATCACAAAAAATTGTGAGTTTTTAATAAGTTTTTGTATTAATTTTCCATCTGATAAAGGAGTAACTTGATCATCTTTCCCCCAGATAATTAGTGTGGGCACTTTAATTTTACTTAAAACTTCTGACAGATCAGTATTTATTAAACTCAACATTGTTTGGCGTTGGGATGGGCTAGCATTTTTGTAATCCCCTTCTCTGGCTAATTTGTATAAAATATTTTTTAAGTTTTCTGAAGATGTAAACTTTTTACCTATCTTAGCCATCATTTTAAAGACAAATCTTTTAAGTCTAATTGGCAATTCATTGTGATAAATGCCAGCACTATCTATCAAAATAAGTTTAGCAACTTTTTCTGGATATTTTTCTGCAAAGCTAAGAGCAATTCTTCCTCCGTTTGAATGCCCAATTAAAATGATTTGGTCCTTTTCTTTGCTTAAAGTTTTTTTAAGCCAATCAACATATTTATCCAGATTCCATATTTCATTCATATTCTTGGTTAAACCAGGTATCCTCCAAAGAATTGGCTGTATATTTTTAGACAGCAACAGTTTAATAAAGGGGTTCCATTTATCTAATGGATTACTATCTTTTGAGCAGTAAGTCCATCCATGTAGAATGTATATCTTTTTCATAGTCCCCATTTTTTTCTTCTTTCCTGCCATACTTTTTCTCTTCTGCATAATTTATTAACGTCAACTTTATTTTTTAGTAAGTGTTCAATAATGCCTTCCAAAAATCTGGCTCCCTTAAATAATAATACTTCCTCACCTCCGATATTGTCTTTTAAATAATCTAACGCTTCTTTAGGGTTTATGAAAGTTTCAATTGGGATATTAACCAAGGTTTTTAATTTTGGGTAAGTATATTTTGTAACTCTGGGGCCTACCAAAATTACTTTTGCTAAATCACCTTTTGCAATTTCCCTGGCAAGTTTCTCGTGTTCCTCTTGTTCTTCTGTTCCCAGCTCTATCATATCTCCGATTATTGCCCACTTATTCCCGGGGTATTTTTTAAACATTCTTAAAATTGCGGTTACTGATGCGGGAGTAGCATTGTAGCTACTATCAATAATAGTAGTTTTCTTAATGCCTTCCAAAATTGTACTTCTGCCAGGAGGTAATATAAAATTAGTAAATTTTAAGTCCAGCGGAATATCCAGTTTTTTTAGTAGTTCAATTAATGTTGCCAAAAGATAAAAAGTATCCTCCGGCAAAAGATAGTTTATTGTAAAAGTTTTATTGTCTATCTTAAAATTTGTACCTCTCTTTGAAACCTGATAATTTTGCAAGTGATTTTTAGTAACCTTTTTGATTTCTGTTTTTGTTCTGGGTAATTGGTTTAAAATTAACTTAGCGTCACCATTAATAATACAGAAATTCTTTGTATATTCCAGAAAATTTCCAAACTCAAATGCCACATTTTCTTCAACCGGAGGAGGAAAATTTACAGTATGAGTTTTAGAAACTGATAACCAGATGGTTATCTTCGGTTTTAAAAGTTGCCCTAAGAATTTTCCTTCAAAAGGTCTGTCGCAATCTGCTTCTACCACATAAATTTTTTCTTTTGGTGAAAGCTTAAAGGCCTTAAAAGGAGCGAGCAAAAAAAGCATTGGCCACTCCCCTATTGTAAGATTTTTTCTTTCCAGTCCTAATATATTAAATGGAATACCAAAAGCTGAATTGGCATGGTGAGAATATTTAGCCTTTTTTCCGAGCTGTGATTCTATAAGATGTAATAAAGTCGTTTTACCATTTGAACCGGTAATGATAATTATCTTAGGTTTCCATAACAATAGTTGGATTTGGGCAAAAAATCCAAAATAATAAGCTATAGGGAAGTAAAATATTTTTTTAAGGTTACTAAACATATTTATTTAAATACCTTCTCTACTGCTTCATTAAATTTTTTGCCTCTATCAAATTCATTGTTAAATAAATTAAAAGAGGTTGCTGCTGGAGAAAGTAAGATAGTATTACCCGCCTTAACAATTTTCTTTAAGTCACTTAAAAGTTTTTCAAAATCATTATAAATTCCTGCTATTAAATCTTTTTTGGTTATTAATTTTTTAATCTCATCTGTAGAAGCTCCTTCTACAAAGAAAACCTTTTTAACATTTTGTTCCATAACTTTTACAAACTCTTTGTAATCCATTCCTTTGTTCATTCCTCCGCAAATTAAAATACATCCTGGATATGTCTGGATTGCTTTTATAGCTGACTCAGGAGATGTGGCTGCAGTATCGTTAATAATTTTAATTCCATCCCATTCTTTAACAACTTCCATCCTGAAAGGAATGCCCTTAAAATCAGCAAGAGTTTTAAATATTAGAGCCTCTTCAATATTAAAAGTTTTGCCAACTTGATACGCTGCAGCAATATTTTCCAGGTTATGCTCCCCTTTTAACTGGGGTTTAAAATCCTTGGGAAAATCATCTTTAGAAAAATAAACAACTTGTCCTTTAAATCCTTTTAAGAAATCTGATTTAGTAGTAATCGGATCATCTCTTCTTAAGAATAAGAAGTCTTCTGAGGTTTGGTATTTTCCAATAATTTTTTTAGCTTCCAGATATTTCTCTATCTTGGAATAATAATTAAGATGATCTGGAGTAATATTTGTTATAACAGCCCATTTGGGGGAAACTTTATGCTTTTCAAAAGATCCCAGCTGAAAGGAAGAAATCTCTAAAACTATCAAAGTTTCTGGATGAATGTGCAAAATAGTATCTAAAACACTTATACCAATGTTACCTGCTAATATTACTTTCTTTTCAGTATTCTTTAAAATTTCATATATTAAAGAAGCAGTAGTGGATTTTCCTTTAGTACCAGTTACTCCAATAATTTGTGATGGTCTAATAAACTCCAGGAATATATCCATATCCATTTCAACCGGCTTACTATTTTTTAAGGCATATTCAATATATGGATTTCCAGGTTTTACTGCCGGATTTTTAATAATTATGTCTGCCCAATCAATATCTTCATTTTTATGTCCACCCAAGCAGTATTCAATATCAGGAAATTGTTTCAGTTCATCTACAGAAGGTTTTAAAACCTCGGCGTATCTTAAATCAGTAACTCTCACCTTTGCCCCATTTTGAGCAAAGAATCTAGCAGATCCTACTCCGCCTTGGTTTAAACCCAGACCAAAGATCAGAATTTTTTTACCTTTAAATAGATTCATTTGTGATATTATACTTTGCTTATGAAGAACAATCCAATTGGGGTGTTTGATAAGGTCACACACCAATTCTTTGTTACTGATGCACCTGAGAGGGTTTATAAAGTAGCTGCCAATTTTTTGGGACAGACTTTAAATGGTAAACTTAAAAAAGTAACCCTATGACGAAACCGAAAATAATTTCAGAAAAAGTTTTGTATAAAAGCAACTTATCAAAAGTAATTGCTGCAAAAGTTAAATTACCAAATGGAAAAATTGTAGAGTGGGATTATTTTGATAATGCAGATGTGGTGGTAGTTCTACCAATAGACAAAGATAAAAATGTATATCTTGTTAAAGAATGGAGACCAGCATGGAGACAAGATGTAATCCAAATACCTGCCGGTCACTGTCCATATAAAACAGAAACAGGAAGAATAAAGCAAGCACATAATGAATTACGGGAAGAAACAGGAATGGATGCTAAAAAATTAACTAAACTAATTTCATTTGCTCCCTCTGCAAGAATGAATTATAAAGTTTATTTATATTTAGCACAGGATTTATTCCCATCTTACAAGGATCCTGATGAAGACGAATTAATAAAAGTGGTAAAGATGCCTTTGAAAAAAGCATACAAAATGTTTGTTAAAGATAATAAGTTAACTACAAGCTCTACAATTATGGCACTTCTGATGGTTAGGATTTGATTAAGGATTAACTAATTCTCTGGCTAATTTATCTGTATCCCCTGCGCTCATAAAAAGTAAAACATCCCCTGACTGAATTTCTGGTTTAAGTTTTTCTAATGTTTCTGAAGCATTCCCAATATATAAAACTGTAGATTTATTTGTCGCTTTAATTAATTGTTGGCTGGTAACTAAACTTGTATCCACTTCTCTTGAAGGATAAATATCCATGATAAATATTTTATCAACAGGAGCTTCTTTGAAAACTTTCACAAAATCCTCAAAAAAGGCTTTAGTTCTGGAAAACATATGTGGTTGATAAATTACTAAAATTCTCTCCTTAGGAAATTTTTCCCTGGCAGCTTGGAGGGTGACTTTTATTTCTGTTGGGTGATGCCCAAAGTCAGAATAGACTTTAGCACTTTTGTACATCTCAATATATTCAAACCTTCTTCCTACCCCAGAATAATTTTGTAGACTTTGCTTTATAATTTGTGGATTGATATCCAAAAGTAAACCTATCTGATAAGCTAAAGATGCATTTGAAATATTGAAATCTCCAGGTACCTTAAGAGGAAAATTAATTAGTTTGGAATTTGGTTTATCAATGATCTTTTTTGATTGTTTTTTAAATTTATCAAAACTTTTTTTGACTGCCTCAAAGTCTTTAAAATATTCAGGGTGATCCATTTCAATATTAGTGACGACAGTTATATTTGGTTTTAAGTGTAAAAAATTATCATTAAACTCATCTGCCTCAACAACAAAATATTTGCCCATCCCTACCCTGTAGTTAGTTTTCCATTTTGGAACAATTGCCCCAAGTATTGCTGTCGGATCCAGTCTTGCATCTTCCAACATTTGGGCAATCATGGCAGTAGTGGTAGTTTTTCCATGAGTTCCACATACGGCTATGATAAATTTGTCTTTAGTTAAATGTTTTCCTAAAAACTGTTGCCAAGTCATAATAGGAATATTTTTTTCTTTAGCAGTAATTAATTCTGGGTTATTAGGATCTAAAGAAAGAATAGCTGGGGTAATAATTAGTAAGTATGTGTCTTCTTTTATATGCGAAGCAGAATGCCCTTTTAATAACTGGTCATTATTAAATGTTGAGGTGAATTCATTATTAGGTTCTAAGTCACACCCTGCTACCTCAAACCCTTGAGCTTGAGCTAAAGCAGCAGCAGCTGATGCACCCGATCCCCCTATTCCTAAAAAATGTACCCTCATGATAAGATTATATATCAAGCGTGGCCATTTTGGCGTGGGTTTGGATAAAGCGTTTTCTGGGGGGAACTTCATCGCCCATCAGCATGGTAAATACCTCATCAACAGTCACAGCATCATCAATGGTGACCTGTTTTAGAACTCTATTTTCAGGATTCATGGTTGTTTCCCAAAGTTGATCCGGATTCATCTCCCCCAAACCTTTGTAACGGGAAATATTTATACTTGCATCATTGCCACCCATGGTTTTTAGAGCAGATTCTTTCTCGGAATCCGAATAAGCATATTGAATATCTTTGCCTCTTTGTAATTTGTATAAAGGAGGTTGGGCAATATACATGTATCCCCTATTGATAATTTCCGGTAAATATCGGAAAAAGAATGTTAAGAGTAAGGTCCTGATATGTTCTCCGTCAACATCAGCATCTGTCATTAAAATTATTCTGTGATAGCGGGTTTTATCATAATTTACCGTATCACCGATTCCAGTTCCTAAAGCTATCACTAGATTTTTTATTTCCTCAAATTCTAAAATTTTATCTAAACGGGCTCTTTCAGTGTTTAAAATTTTACCTCGCAAAGGTAAGATGGCCTGAAATTTTCTATCCCTGCCCTGCTTTGCACTATTATGCACAAAGATCCCAGCATCAAGAGCAAAATTGTGGGAGTTTGGTACTTCAAGATCATAAACATCTTCTGTTTCTGTTAACCTTATAATCTTTTTTATTTTATGATTAAAATTATAAACAGCCTCTTCTAATTTTTTATAGTCTCCATCAAAGAATTTTTTAGTAACAGTCTCAAGTTTTATAAGACTTTTGTCGTTTGTGGTTGCCCTTATATTGTTATAGATATTTTCATCAATACCTTTGATAGTAATTCTTTTTCCCAAGCGTGAAATCTGTCTTCTTAGGGGCATCAATGAATCATGAGTTGTTAGATTTACTGCTTTTTTATATTCCCCATCACGCAGCATAAATAAATGATCCGGAGTACATATAATTTCTTCATTATTATCTAAAATAACTTTGATAACTGGTACATTTTTTTTAGTTATTCCTGGGTTTATTATGGGGGCTAAACCAATAAATCCATCATTTTTAATAGTGAAGCAATAGTTAGTTTTTCCGCTTTTGTCTTCCTCTACTAATTCTCCAAATGTAAGATTCCTGCCATCCGCAAGCGCCACTTTTGTATCTTTCGAAAAACATCCTCCGGCAGAATCTCCTTCCACTATGTATAATTCTGATTCTGCTGCGTCCCTATTTTGACAATCAGCTAATTTTCCTGGTAAAGTCATTCCTTCCAAAGCGCCTTTTCTAATTACTGCATCTTTAGCCGCCCGGGCGGCGGCTCTGGCTCTTGCTGCCAGCATTACTTTTTCCAAAATAGCCTTGGCATCCTGAGGATTTTCCTCAAAGAACATATCCAGTCCTTCTTTGACAACCTGAGAAACAATTGGTTGAACTTCAGCGTTGCCTAATTTTTCTTTGGTTTGAGACTCAAACTGGATGTTATCAGAATCCATTTTAATAGATATTACTGCTGTTAAGCCTTCCCTTGTATCTTCCCCTGTTAAGTTTTCATCTTTTTCTTTCAAGGCTTCTATTTTTCTTGCATAATCATTAATAGCTCTAGTTAAAGCAATCCTAAAACCAGTAAGGTGTGATCCTCCCTCAGTTGTTGGAACAACATTAGCAAAGCTTTCCACATTTTCTGCAAAACTGTCGTTATATTGAATAGCAACCTCTACATCTATCTCATCAATTACTCTATGAATTAAAATCGGTTCCGGATGAACAAGAGCTTTATTTTTATTTAAGTGTTTTATCAAAGTTGCCAGTCCCGATTGAAAATAAAAGTGTCTTTCTTCTCCGTTTCGCTCGTCATATAAATGAAAGAAAATTCCTGCTACCAGATATGCTACCTGCTTAATTTGTTTTTCAAGTTTCTCAAATTCAGGTGTTATGGTGGAAAGAATGGTTTTATCAGCCAGAAAGCTAATTTGAGTACCGGTTTTTGCTGCCCATTTAAAACTAGTCTTAAATGGTAAGGTGACAGTATTCTCTACTGGGGAAACTTTCTGTTTAGCTTTCCCTTGACGATATTCCTGGAAATATTGTTTACCATCACGTCTGACATCTGCTCTTAAGTAATCTGATAGAGCATTAACAGCTGAAACTCCAACTCCATGCAGACCTGTAGAAACTTTGTACCCTCCCTCACCAAATTTTCCACCTGCGTGAAGAGTCGTCATAATAACTTCCAAAGCAGAATTTCCTGTTTTAGAATGTATATCTATGGGAATTCCTCTGCCATCATCAGCAACAGTAATGTAGTCATTCTCATGTAAAACCACCCAGATATTTTTGGCATAGCCTGCCAAAGCTTCATCTATGGAATTATCAACTACTTCTTTGACCAGATGATGTAAACCCCGCAGATCAGTTGAACCAATATACATTCCCGGGCGTTTTCTAACTGGTTCTAGGCCTTCTAAAACTTGAATTTGTTCTGCAGAATACTTGTTGGAGTCTTTAGGCATCAAGAGGTTATTCTATCATAATCTGTGGGGCATCACTAGCATTAAATATTCCAAAATTGCTCTAGTGTTTACATTTTGCTCGGCCCATTCCTCAGCCTGCAAAAGTTCTTCTAAAAATTTCATATTCCTGCTTTGGTAAAAATAATTCACCATTGATTTTATGAAACCTTCTTTATCTTTCAGTTTCTCTATAAACTCAAATCTTTCCGCCAGACTGCTCTGTATTAGTTTTTCTATATCTTCCTTGTAATCTTCCTGTTGCCTGTCCCCTGTCCCCTGTAACCTTTCCACTTGGCAGCGGGACAAGATTGTTGGTAGGAATTTGGCATCTGAGTTGGCTCCCAGAATAAATAAAGCTTCGGTTGGTAACTCCTCCAAGGTTTTCAAAAGAGCATTTTGGGCCTCAGCTGTTAAACTGGAAGCATCTTCTAAAACTACTACCGGGCCTTTGTCTGAATATGGCTTTAGGGAAAAATATTCTTTGATTTTTCTGGCCTGTTCAATTCCTAATTTGGCATCTTTAGAAAAATATAATAAATCAGGATGTTCTTTGTGGGAAGATAATATTTTGTTTATCTCCTCTACCCTTTTTTCCAGAGACGTTGAAATTAAAAGCCTTGCAATCACGGATGAATTTTAACATAATTAAAGTATGCCCCAAACTGTCCAACAAGGCGCAACAATTGAAGACATTTTATTTAAGCAGGGTTTAATCACGTCTGATCAGTTATCTGCCTTAAAGTTAGAGAGTATTAACTCCGGTCAACCTATTGATAAAATTCTTTTGCAGCATAATCTTGTTCCTTTAGACCAAATTACCCAGGCAAAAGCTCAAATTTTAAACTTACCCTTTGTTAAACTGGAAGGTAGAGCTATACCTGCTGATGTTTTAAACCTGGTTCCTGAACCAGCTGCCAGACGCTACAAGATTATTCCATTTGAGAAATCAAAAGATGAGCTATGGGTGGCTATGGAAGATCCGCTGGATATTCAAATAATCCAGTTTGTAGAAAAAAGAAGTGGCATGAGGATAAAGCCATTCTTAGCGCTGAAAGAAGATATTTTAAAGGCAATTGGTGACCAATATTCACAGAATTTGACAACTGACGTGACATCAGCCCTAAATGAGGTGCAGTCTGTAAAACCTGAGGAGCAGGTTTCTCAAGGACCGGAGATTATTAGAGAGGCCCCTGTTTCCAATATTATTAATCAGCTTTTGGAATACGCTGTCAAAACCCGTGCCTCAGATATTCACATTGAACCTCAAGAGGATCGGACCCGTGTCCGTTATAGAATTGACGGAATCCTGCAGGAAAAAATCCTTCTTCCCAAAGGTGTCCATGATGCCCTGGTATCAAGAGTTAAGATTTTATCTGTTTTAAAGATAGATGAAAAAAGACTGCCTCAAGATGGACGTTTTACCTATCGATATGGACAAAACATAGTTGATCTTCGTATATCAACAGTTCCCACAGTGTTTGGGGAAAAAGTGGTAATGAGGCTTTTGCCTAAATCAGACAGCGCTCCTACTCTTTTGGAATTAGGCCTCCGGGGGGTATCCTTAAAGGCTTTAGAAGGTCAGCTTTTAAGGTCGCACGGAATTATTATAATTTGTGGTCCAACAGGTAGCGGTAAAACCACCACACTGTATTCAATTCTAAGTAAAATTTCTACAACTAAAGTTAATATTGTGACTATTGAAGATCCGGTTGAGTATCAAATTCTGGGAGTAAATCAGGTTCAGGTTAACCCCGGTGTCGGGTTAACCTTTGCCTCGGCTTTAAGAAGTTTCTTAAGGCAGGATCCTAATATAATAATGGTAGGTGAGATCCGGGATACTGAAACCGCTGATTTGGCTATACAGGCTGCGTTAACCGGTCACCAGGTTTTTTCATCAGTCCATACCAATTCAGCTGCCGGTGCTCCGCCCAGACTTTTAGATATGGGGGTTGAACCATTTCTTTTAACCTCAGCCTTAAATGCTGTTGTCGGACAAAGGGTAGTCAGGAAAATATGCCAACGCTGTAAAGTAGAATTTGAAACCCCGCCTGAGGTAGTCAGCAATGTCAGGCAAATTTTGGGAAAATTTATACCTACAAGCCTGGCTGCTGTTATGAAACTTTATAAAGGACAAGGCTGTAATTTTTGCGGTAACACCGGGTATTTGGGGAGAACCGGGATATATGAGGTTTTGGTTATTACAGATCAGATAGCCAAATTAATATTAGAACATGCTGCGTCTGGAGAAATAGAAGAAGCCGGGGTTGCAGCAGGCATGATTACTATGAAACAGGATGGATATTTGAAAGTGCTGGAAGGGATAACAACCATGGAGGAGGTCCTAAGAGTAGCACAGGATTAGAAATATGAACATACGGCAATTACTGGATTTAACAATTCAACGCAATGCTTCTGACTTACATTTATCCGTAGGTTTCCCCCCAACTCTTCGGATTCATGGAGAACTTATTCCTGTCCCCGGAGAGAGTCCTTCTACCCCTGAGCAAGTGGATAGCTTAATTAATCCGCTTATTTCAGATTACCAGAGAAGCATCTATCAACAAAACTTTGAACTGGATTTTTCTTTTGATTTTGAATCTAAAGCCAGGTTTAGGGCCAATATTTTTAGGCAAAAAGGCTATACTGCTGTAGCTTTGAGGTTGATTCCTTTTAGGATTCCATCTGTTGATGAATTAGGATTGCCACCGGCTTTAAAAAAGCTGACAGATTTAAAGCAGGGTTTTATTTTAGTGACCGGTCCGACAGGGCACGGAAAATCTACCACTCTGGCATCATTTATCAACAAAATTAATTACGAGAGAGCTGAACATATTATTACTATTGAGGATCCAATAGAATATGTCTACCCAAAGGGAAAATCTTTGATTGAGCAAAGAGAAATGCATAAAGATACCAGGTCCTGGGATGCTGCTTTGCGCGCATCGCTGCGGGAAGATCCGGATGTAGTGCTTGTTGGGGAGATGAGAGATTTGGAAACAATATCTGCTGCTATGACTATTGCAGAAACAGGGCATCTGGTTTTTGCCACACTGCATACTAACTCAGCCTCCCAGTCAGTTGACCGTATCATAGATGTGTTTCCGGAGATCCAACAGCCACAAATCAGACTGCAGTTATCTTCAACTTTGGAATCAATTATATCTTTACGGCTTATTCCCACCATTACGCCTGGCAGGACTTTGGCATTAGAGGTTTTATTTGCTACCCCGGCTGTGAGGAATATTATCAGGGAAGGAAAATCTTACCTGATAGATAATGTTATTGAAACTTCAGTTGAACTTGGAATGCAGATTTTGGAAAAATCATTGGCGGATTTAGTCAAATCAGGAAAAATTTCTCATGACATGGCAGAGAGATATACCCTCCGCCAGGCACTTTTGGAAAAATTACTTAGGTAGTTATGGCAGAATTCATTTATAAAGCTAAAGACATTTATGGAACCGATCACCAAGGATCAGTCCAATCGCCTGACCTACATTCTGCAGCTACAGTTCTACGAAAAAAAGGTTTAATAGTTATTTCTTTAAAATCCAAAGATCCTCCAAAAAATGAATTCTTAAGTAAGCTTTTGAATAGGGTTAGTTTCACGGAACTTGTAATCATCACCAGACAACTGGCAACCATGGTATCAAGTGGTTTGGTCCTATCTGATTCTATGGATATTTTAGCAGAGCAGCAAACTAATGAAACTTTAAAAAAGGCCCTGGAGGAAGTAGCAGAAGATATTAAGGGAGGGTTAACTTTGGCACAAGCTTTTGGCAGGCATCCGAATATTTTTCCGCGTTTGTACGTTAATTTAGTAAAAAGCGGAGAAACTTCCGGTAAACTTGATCAGGTCCTTTTACAAATGGCAGAAGGATTGGAAAAGGATCGGGAGTTTAGAGCAAGAATACAGGGAGCTATGATATACCCGATTGTGGTTTTGACGATGATGTTTGTGGTTATCATGATTATGATGGTTTTTGTCATCCCCAAATTAACCACTCTTTATTCGCAATCTACAATTGAATTACCTCTGCCCACAAAAATTTTGATTTTTACCTCCAGTCTTTTTATCCATTTTTGGTGGGCAGGCATTATTATTATAATTGCGTTGATAGTATCAATAAATAGATTAAATAAGACTCCTGAGGGCAATTATTTCTTGGGAAAATTAATTTTAAAAATTCCTTTGCTTGGAAAGATTGTTACAGAGGTGACTCTAACCAATTTTAATAGAACCTTCGGACTTTTGACATCAGCCGGAATCCCTCTTTTAGAATCAATCGGAATAGTTTCAGATCAGACTGAAAACCCTGTTTTCAAAAGAGCTTTGAAGGAAAGCTATTCAGGAGTAGAGAAAGGCTTACCGTTTTCATCACTTTTAACAGCCAGTATTTTTCCCAGGATCGTGGGACAGATGATAAAGGTAGGTGAAGAAACAGGCAAGGTGGATGAAATATTTTTTAAATTAGCTGATTATTTTGAATCGGAATCTGATCATTTAGTAAAAAATCTAACAGTTGCTATAGAACCAATAGTGTTGATTATTTTGGGTATAGGAGTAGGATTTTTAGTACTGTCAATTATTTTACCTATCTACAAGCTTACAACCTCATTCTGAGGTCTTGACTAAGTATAGAGGTTTATGGATACAATAGATTAATAAATTATTTTTTGAAGACTAGCTATGAAATGTCAAGAGTCAAAAATTAATTTAGTAGACGGGCAATTTGCCCATAACAAAGATACTCAACTTGATACA
>Ga0209541_10007501_pt1 | contig 18316 bp, 23 predicted proteins | sample RifCSPlowO2_01_FD_184027 | JGI IMG/M metagenome (GOLD analysis project Ga0209541, IMG submission 184027) | Groundwater microbial communities from Rifle, Colorado - Rifle CSP2_plank lowO2_0.1 (SPAdes) (version 2) | ecosystem: Environmental > Aquatic > Deep subsurface > Groundwater | place... | reverse complement strand
CAATAAGGGCAGAACTTAGGGGAAAGATTGACCTGTTTATGACAAAGAGAAGGTTAATGAAAATTGCAATTGAGAAAATAAAAAATGAAAAGAAAAACATAGAAGAGATTGAGAAATATTTTGAAGGCATGCCTGCGCTTATTTTTACAAATGAAAACCCATTCAAGTTGAGCAGAATACTCCAAAAAAGCAAGACAAGCGCGCCTGCAAAAGCAGGGCAAATAGCGCCAAATGACATAATTATAAAAAAAGGCCCAACATCTTTTGCTCCTGGCCCAATTATAAGTGAACTAAGCGGTGTTGGATTAAAAGTTGGAGTTGAATCAGGCAAAGTAGCTGTCAAGGAAGATACGATAATAGCTAAAAAAGGAGATAAGATAAAGCCAAAGGTTGCAGAGATTTTGACAAGATTAGGCATAAAGCCAATGCAGGTTGGCCTGGGGTTATTGGCTGCTTATGAAAATGGGATTATTTATCAAAGAGACATATTGGAAACAGATGAAGCTGAATTTAACAAAAAAGTAAACCTTGCAGCCATACAAGCATTTAACTTGGCATTTAACATTGTTTATCCTACAAAAGACAATATAAGCTTGTTATTAGCCAAAGCATTTAACGATGCAAAAGCCCTTGGAATAAGCCAGGAAATATTTGACAAAGGCATTATTGAAGAATTGCTAGGCAAAGCAGAAAGGTCAATGTTGAGTTTAAAAAGTACAGCTAATATTCAAGTTGCTGAAAAACCAAAAGAAGAGGCAAAACAGGAAGAGCCTAAAGTAAAAGAAGAACCTAAGGCTGAAATCAAAGAAGAAAAATCAGTGAAAACTCCAGAGCAAAAAGAAGAAAAGGCTTTGGAAGAAGAAAAAGAAATCATAAAAGAAGAGCAAGAACTTGAAGAAAAGCCTGAACAGGAACAGACTCCTGAAGAAAAGGAAGTACAGGAAGCTGTAAAGGAAGAAGAGGAAAAACAGCTTGAACAGGAAAGAATAGAAAGAGAAGAAGAAGTTGAAAAATCGGAAAAAGAAAAGTCCAAACCAGAAGACGAAGTTGATAAAAGAGTCAAGGAAATGGTGGAAAAAACAAAAAAGTTTGCTGAAGGAAAAGAAGAAACTGCAGAGGATCTCTTGGAAGAAGTTAAAAAGGAAGAGGAGAAAACAAGTGAAAAACAAAAAGTAAAGGAAGATAAAGCAAAAGTCCCAACTGCTCATGATTTAAAAAAAATGAAAGAAGAAAAAGACGAGAAAGAAGATAAGAAAAGGAAAGAGGTTGAAGAATTGGCAAAAGAACTCCTAAGAAAAGGAACCTTGAGAAAGAAATAATAATAAAACAAAATATTATGGAGGCAGCGAAAATGCTTGAGCATTTTCTGGTCTCTCATAAAAACATTCGGAGGTAAAAAATGGAATATGTCTATGCAGCAATGTTATTACACAAGGCAGGAAAGAAAGTGGACGAAGGTAATGTAAAAAAGGTACTGGAAGCTTCTGGTGTTAAAGCAGACGAAGCGCGTGTCAAGGCCTTAGTCTCCGCTTTGGAAGGAGTAAATATTGACGAAGCAATAGAGAAAGCTGCAATACCAGTTGCTGCACCAGCCGCATCATCTGGAGAAGCTACACCTTCTGGAGAGGCAAAAGCAGATGAGAAGAGAAAAGTAGCAGAAGAAAAGAAAAGCGAAGAGCAGGCAGCAGCAGGCTTAGGGTCACTGTTCGGATGATCTTTTACTTAATTTATTTTTTATAATTTTAAGTAGTTTGTAGACTCACCCATCAAGGCATACTGTGCAAATTTAACAATATTTTTATACTTCTTATTGTTTATAAAAATAAAAAAATGAATCTAGTTGAAATGCAAAAAGAAACAAAAAAGGAATTATTTGCAAATATGGATAAATTAAGGAACGAAATAAATTCTTATAGAAATGGTCTAAACAAAATTAACAATGAAAAGGAATCGTGGTTTAGTAAAAAAGAAGACTTATCCAGTATTATAAGAAAAAAAATTGCAGATATAAAAGAAAATAAGAAAAAAAGAGATGACCTAACAAAGAATGTAAAGAGTTTAAAGGAAAAAAGAAATGAACTTCATCAAGAGGTAAAGAAAAAGATTTCTGAACTTATAAAATTAAAAAATGAAATGAGCAATTTATCAAAGAAATCAAATATTAAAAACCCTCTCAAGCTAAAAGGAGAAATTGATAGTGTAGAAGTAAAATTAGAAACAGAAGCAATGCCATTTGAAAAAGAAAAAGAATTATCAAAAAAGCTTAAAATATTGAAAAAATCGTTTCATGAAGCTTCTGCAATTACTGAGATTTATGACAAAATAAAGAAATTAAATTCAGAAATAGACAGTACTAGAAAAAATACTAATGACCTACACAATCAAGTTCAAACACTCGCTCAAGAAAGTCAGAAACTGCACGAAGACATAATAAAAAACTCGAAAGAGATAGACGAGCTTCAAAATAAAGAAGAAGAAGCATTCAAAAAATTTGTTAACTTCAAAAAAGAATTTAACGATATAAATAATAAACTTAAGGAAAAACTAAGTGAAATGAGCACAATAAGAGAGAAAATAAACAAATTTAGACTGGAAGAAGACGAGAAAAGAAGGTTAAAAGAAAGTGTTATTATCAAAAGCAAAGAGCAGGAAATAGAAGAAAAAATCAAGACAGGAAAGAAATTAACTACTGATGACTTCCTTGTATTCCAGGAAGCGATTAAAAACAAAAAAGATTTATAGGACATTGATTTTTATGATTTCTCAAAATTAGTGTAGCCGCATTTGCCACAAGTTTCCCTGTCTTTATGTTTTGCCAAAAATACTCCAGAACCGCATTTGGAACAAAACTTATTTTTTCTTTCTACTTTATTTCCTGATACTTGGTAAAGCTTCCATACCTGCATTGCCTTTTTTTCTTTCTTTTTTTCCTTTGCCATTTTATTTATACCTTATCTTTACTTTTCTTCAGCTTTAACTTCTTTTATTTTCCCCTTCTTTTCTGATTCTTTTTTGGGCCCTTCCTCCTTTTTACCAGCTTTCTTTTCTATCTCTATCTTCTTAAGAGACTCCTCATTTTCATAAGCATAAGACAAATTTTTTGCCTTTTTTAATCCATATAAAGTATATACCCCTTTAACTACAAGTAATTTTTCATCCTTACCCAAAAGGCTAGCTAATTTATTCTTAATTTCACTTATTGGAGGTGTTGCTTTATCAAATACTATCTCTGATTCCACTTTTGTTCTTGATAGTAATGGTTCTTCCTTCTTGCTTATAATTTTTAACTCCATAGAGAAATCACCTGACTTTTATAGCATATTCCCCTTTTATTTTTATGCCTATTTTATCTGCAATTACTGATTTATTTGCATCTAATATATGCAGTCTTCCCTGCCAGTTTAATGAAAACTGGTTGCCCTTGCATACAGGGCATGTATCGCCTTCAACAAAAAGCTTGCATTTCTTGCATACTTTTTTTTTCATATTAGACTCCTTCATCCAATAAAAAAAAGACCAGAAAATTTTAAAAATTTTCGTTGCTTTTTTTCATTTTGAATTTGTTTATTTTTTCTTAATTTTTTTCTCTACCTTTTTTACTTCTTTTTTTTCTAGTTTTTGCTCCTCTTCTTCATCTATCCAGTCTAGTCTTCCAAGGCTTTGTTGCCTCATTGTAAGCCCTAATTTTGGGTTTGAGGGATCCTTAAATGAGACAGCTATTATCCTTGCTCTGCAAATATCATTAATTTTTAGGGATTTTTTGCTCTCTTTACCAGATAAAGTCTTATCCTTGCTGAAACTTACAAAATCATCCATTGCCTGGCTTACATGTATCATGCCTTCTATAGGGCCTAATGTTATGAAAGCTCCAAAATCCACTATATCCCTTATTCTCCCCAATACAACTTCCTGTAGCTCTGGCTTAAAGCTCAAGACCTCAAATGTTGTTTCATAGTAGGAAGAACCATCACCAGGTATTATAACACCTTCCCCTATGTCCTTTATTCCAGCTACGTCAATCACAACACCAAGGTCTTTGGAAATATAGCCGTCATACCTCTTTTTTATGCTCTTTACTACTGCTTCTTTAATATCCAAATTAAACAGGTTTGGAGGCACTCTTACACGGTCCTTAAGCTCTATTTTATAGTACATTCTATTCCAAAGGATAAATGAGTGCTATTTAAACCTTTCCCCTCAATTATATATATCAAAAAACCAAGCTGTGCCAATTTAGGGGAGGTGGGTGGGAAGAATAACTAAGTGATATAGATCAAAATTGCCCTGAAAGGGATTTTTGTCTAAAGTCCGCTCTGGCACAGCTTAAATCACTTAGTAAAGTTTTTATAGAGTTCTGTATAATACAGTTAATTTAAGGAGTGGTCGTAATTATAAAATATAAGATATTATGTAAAAAATGTAAAAAGTTTTTTTTAGTTTATCCTCTTCATTCTGGGTTATGTGAAAAGTGTAAACGGGAAATATATAAAAATTTTAAGAAGAATAAATAGATGATGATATGGGGCAGCAAGAGGTTTATAGTTTTTTAAGAAGGAATAAAAAGAGGTGGTTTTTATCTAAAGATATTTCTAAAAGATTAGGGGTTTCTATAGGCTCTGTTACAAACTGCCTTAAAAAATTAAGGGAAAACAGAGCAGTAACTTTTAATGTTACAGAGCGTAAGAATCAGTTTAAGTACAGATTTAAAAAATAAGAAAAAAGTTTTTATAGAGTTCTGTACAGAACAGCTCAACAATAACCCCCTTTCGGATCCAAAAACAATATTTTTTTCTTTTGCCTTAATACCATTAAAGGCACATTTTTCTGCTTTAACTTAGCCTTTAATTCCTTATCCTGCGTAGCAACAATAAAATCCTCTTTAGAAGAAAGCTCAAGAATAATATCATCTGTTTTTTCATTGCTTTTTGTCTTTATTACCTCAATGTTTTTAAGGGCTATGAGTTTTAATGCAATCTTTGCAGCATCTTTGTCTTTCCCTTTCTGTTCGCTAACAATCTTTTTTAGCTCTTCAAGGGTCTTATCCAGGATAAAAAGTCCATACTTAAATGTCGCTATTTTGTTAATTTGGGTGAATATATCTACTTTGAACTGGTATGGAATGAGCAAAAAGTTAGTGTCCAAGAGTATTTCTCTCATTTTTATTAAGATTGATATTTTTTATTATTTTTATTTATTAATTGTTATTATTTATTGAAAAATATTTTAATTATTATTTTGTTACTTATTATAATATTCTATCTTTATTGTCTCATTTTTAATTATAATTATTGGAATTTTATAATTGTTTAATTGATTTTTATATTATTGTACTATGCTCCTAATTATAAACATTTTTATAAATACCCATAAATCAAATACTATTATGAAGGGATTTTTAACGACCCATAAAGGCATGGGAGATATTGCAGTTTTGGAAGTAAAGGAACTTATAGGCAAAAATTCAGAGATAGATGAAGGCTGCATTGCTTTTGATATACAAGAATATGAAGATTTATTCAAATTATGCTATAGATCTCAGTCTGCTATTGGGATCTATTATTTTTTATGCAAATTTGATTTTGACGACCTATTTAATGATTTCAAAAAAAATATTCAAAAAATAAACTTTAATGAATGGTTAAGCAAAAACACACAATTTAGGGTAAGATGCAAGAAAAACTATGATAATGAAATCTCAACCCCAGAAATAGAACAAAAGTTAGGAGAACTTATTATTGGCCATATACAAGAAAAATATGGCTATGAACAAAAGGTAAATCTTGATAATCCAGATATTACCATGTTTGTCTATCTAAACAAAAATAAATGTTATTTTGGAATAGATTTTGCTGGTTTTGATTTAAGCAAAAGATCATATAACATATTTACACATCCTGCTGCTGTGAAAGGAACAATAGGATACTTTCTTGTCAGGCTGGCAGAGTATAATAAAAACGAAACTTTGCTTTACGGATTTTCAAGCTCTGGAACGATTTCTATTGAAGCTGCTCTGTTTGCATTAGACTTCCCAATTAACTTTTTCAATAAAGAAAAATTTGCTTTTTTAAAATTTGAAAAATTTAAGAACTATAATTTTAAAAAATTCTTTGAAAAGATAGATAAAGGCATAAAAAATTATGATTTGAATGTTTATAATATGGACTCGTCAATGAAGTACCTTAATTTTGCAAAGAAAAACAGCAAAATAGCAGGTATTGACAAAAAAATAAAGTTCAGCAGAATGGATATTGAATGGCTGGATACAAAGTTTGAAAAAGGCAAAGTAGATAAAATAATTGCAGTTATGCCTTCACTCAAAACAAAAGAAATAGACAAGCTGTATAATGAATTTTTCTATCAAGCAGAATTTATCTTGAATAATAAAGGAAAAATAGTCTTGATTGGAGATAAAGAAGAAATTAAAAAATACTCTGATAAATACAAATTTAAAGTCTCAAATGAAAAAAGTATTTCCAGCGGCAAAAAAGAATACAAAATATTAATATTAAATAAACCCAAAAAGCATTAAATTTATAAACAGCCAATTCTTACTTTAAGGTGTAGGGTCAGTACTTAGCTAACGGTGTTTTGCTATATGCTTAACACTGAGGAAAGTCCACCCACTTAGGCTTTGCCTAATAGCTACTTGTGAGAACAAGATCCAGAGATGGATGGCAACCACTCAGAAACGAAACCACCATAAAATAGTATGATGCTAGCGAAGTTTTTGGCGACAAAAACAAGTAAACCAGCTGACGTTTTTTATGTCCACATAGTGGATGCTGGAAATCTCTGATTTCCATGCAGAAAGGATGAAACGGTGAGCCCTGTCTGGTGCAAGTCAAAATGGTTGTTATGCAACCTTAAAAGACGCTTAGTTAAATGCTAAGACAGATAATAGCAGCATGTGTTGCTTACGATCTGACAGAAGGTGGCTTATTCTGGCCCTACTACTTTTATTAATTTAGTTGAACTAAAAGATTAAAATGGCACAGGATAAAATTTCAATGCCCTCTGGAATGGGCGGCTTGATGAGGTACTTTGACGAGTACAAAAGCAAGATAAGAATAAAGCCCGGCCATATAATCATTATGTGTGTTGTAGTTATGGCGATAATGACCTTTCTTTACACCTATGGAACAAGCATTTTAGGGGTATAGCATGATACCAGGAATGAATCCAAGGGAAATGCAGAAAGCTATGAAAAGACTTGGAATTAAGCAGGAAGAGATAGATGCTAGTGAAGTCATAATCAAGACGAGTGATAAAGAGATTGTAATAAGCAATCCCCAGGTAAGCAAAGTTAATATGATGGGGCAGGAAACTTTCCAGGTCATGGGTCAGGCTGAAGAAAGGCCAATTTCATCAGAGCCGGAAATAAATGAAGATGATATTAAAACAGTTATGCAGCAAACAAATGCTTCAGAAGAAGAGGCGAAAGAAGCTATAGCTAAAAATGATGGTGATTTGGCAAAAGCTATTATAGCACTAAAAGGAGAATAGTCAAACTTAAGAAATCTTTTTTCTTCGAAAAAGTATTTAAACTCTGCTCTGCTATTATGCATTATGGAAAAATTTCAGGAACTAAGAAATTTAGCAAACAAAAAATTGCAGCTTGCAGACCATATATTGACAATGACATACCCCCTGGTTAAAGATTCGCACCTTTTATTATCATCAATTGAGAATTTGTTTCTTGCATTTTCTTATGGTATGGGTTCTGTGCTGTATTACGACAGGGTATTCAAGCGAGTACCTTTATTCCCGGACAATTTTACATCAAAATTTGAGCTGTTTAAGGACAAGTGTGTTAAAAGGTATAACCTAAATGAGGAATATCTGAAAATAATGAAAGACCTGAGAACTATAATAGTAGCCCATAAGAAAAGCCCTATAGAATTCTCAAGAAATGAAAGTTTTGTTATCTGTAGTGGAGATTATAGGATTAGAACTATATCCCTAAATGAAGTTAAATCTTACGTGGAAAAGGCAAAATTATTTATAAAAAATGTATCTTCTATTGTAAGTAAAGACGAAGCAATATTTAGGTAATATACACAAATACTAAATTAAACATAAAAATGAAAGAAGCTCTGGATAATGCAAAAGAAGAATTAAAGAGGGTTGACCACTTATTCTACGTGAGTTTAAAATATACACGTACTGCGGATATGATGAGGCACATGATTGAAAGGCTCATAAATGCTTTTTCTTTTGGAATAGAGTCTTTGCTTAAATATGCAAAAGAAGAAAAAATGATAAATGAAATACCAGTTAATCCGTCAATTAGATGCAGCTTGTTTACAAAAACATTCACAGATGAAGAAGCCCTAAACTACGCTAACCTATATTTGAAACTTAGGAAAATAATCAGGGCAGACTACAGCAAGAGAGAAGAGTTTAGGAGGCATGTTACAATGTCATCCACAATAGACAATGGCGAGATAGTGGAAGTTAACATTGATGTCTTAAAAGAGTATTACGAAACAGCAAAAAATTTTATTAAGTATGCGCAAAGAATCATTGAAGGAGAAGAAGAGCTCTAATGAAAAACATAAAAAATAGGCTCATCGAGAAAGGATGGAGCAAAAAAGATATAATCAAAACCATAAACATAATAGAAAAGGCAAAAAAGAATAAGCATTCAAAAATAAAGTTGCTAGATAAGCTAGTATACTGGATTTCTCTTGCAGTTGCTATTGGTGGAAATTTTATAATAGCTGTTGCTTTAATGCCAGAGCTTATTACACTCAATGGTTTTCAGCTTTATCTGGTAATAATTACTTTAGGAATTTCTTTTGGTTTGTTATTTGAAATATTGATAAGGACAATAGAACATTTAAAGACAAAGCATCACATACTCTTAATAACAATTATACCTATTCTTGCAGTAATAAATTTTATTATTATTTTAAATAACACAAAAAAATTAATTGGAATAGAAAACCCACAAAACCCAATATTAGTTGGAATCGTTTATGCAATTGCCTTTATTTTGCCGTATGCTGTTTATCAAATCTTTTTAAAAAATAAATATTGAAAATGTATTATAATGCATTTATTATTCATGGAATCTATGGAAATCCTGAAGAAAATTGGTTTCCTTGGTTAAAAAAAGAATTGGAATTACTGGGTTGTAAGGTGTTTATCCCTAGGTTTCCTAATCCCGGAAGTCCAAAGTTAAACGAATGGTTGGAATTCTTCAATAAATATACAAATTATCTTAATGACAATTGTATTGTTATTGGGCATAGCATGGGAGTTGCATTTTTATTAAGAATTCTTGAGAAATATTCTGTAAGAGCAGCATTTTTTATTGCTAGCGTTACCCCAGGAATAAAAAATAAGTACTCATGGAGTATGAAAACTTTCATAGACAAAGAACTGGACTGGAGTAAAATAAAAAACAATTGTAAAAATTTTTTTATCTACAACTCAGATAATGATCCCTACATTCCATTAAAAAAAGGAGAAGAATTGGCACAAAATCTGAATTCAAAATTAATCATTGTTAAAAATTCAGGGCATTTTAATACTAAAGCAGGGTATGTAAAATTCGAGCTTCTTCTTAATGATATTAAAAAAATTATCACAAAAGATTTATAAGGCAAAAGTTAGTTCTAAGGTTTATGGCGATAGTAGTTTAATGGCAGAATAAGTGGCTGTGGCCCGCTTGGAGTGGGTTCGATTCCCACCTATCGCCCTATTTTTTCTAAAATCAATAAATTTATAAATTTTAGAAACTATTTAAATTACCTATGAAAACAGGCTATAAAGTTGCGGATGCAATGACAATAAATCCTGTATCTGTAAATGCAGACATAACATTAATAGAATGTGCCAGGATAATGTTAGAAAAGCATGTAGGCACTGTTGTGGTTAAGGACTGGAATTCTTTAGGGATTTTGACAGAACAAGACATTGTAAGGAAAGCAGTGGCTAAAGGTGTAAATGTGAATGAAAAAATAAAGGATTTCATTGAGACAAAATTGATTACGGTAAACCCAGATGCGGACATCTATGATGCGCTTATAAAGATGAGGGACAATAACATTAGGCATTTGCCTGTTGTTGAAGATAATGAAATGGTTGGTTTGCTTACAATAAAGGATATTCTTAAAATAGAGCCAGAGCTTTTTGACCTGATTGTTGAAAAATTTGAATTAAGGGAAGAAAGCAGAAAACCAATAAATCGTGTAATACCAACAGAAGGCATTTGCCAGGAATGTGGAGAATACTCTGAAAAGGTAAAGGAAGTGAATGGAACTATTCTTTGCGAGAACTGCGCAAAAGAACAAACTTACATTAAAGGACAAATCTGATTATAACTTTTCCAAAACTAGCGGAAATTGAAAATGCTCAGAAATTCTTTTGAATTTCTGGCACCACACAAGGTGGTTTTCTGGGTATTTGGAAAAACCCGGTTTTTCCAAAACAGCGGAAAACAAGTTTTCCTGGCTTTGAAAATCGTAGATTTTCAAAACATTTAAATATATTCTATACGAGATTTTTCTTATGGCAGATCCTTTACCGTTTAAGCATAAAGAACTCTTTATGAATACTTCATATTTCCAGTATAAGGGAGTTTGGGATATGCAGGATTTGTACGAATTTGTAGCTTCTTTCTTTCACAGAGACAAGTTCAAGTTTTATGAAACAAAGTACATAGTAAAAAGACCCGGTCCTTTTGGTCCTGAAACATATTATGTATGGGAAGCTACACGAAATGTAGAGGAATATTATAGGTTCATAATCAATCTCTTTTTGCACACATTCGACACCCAAGATGTAGAGGTTGTTATGAGAGATGGCTCAAAAAGAACCTTTACAAAAGGAAGACTATGGATACAGTTCAGGGGAAGAGTAGAATTAGACTATGAAAAAAGATGGGAAGAAAATGCTTTCTATGCTAATTTGAGAAACTTTTACCATAGCTATGTTATAAAGAAAAAAATAGAAGGTATCTGGTGGGATCATATGTATTACAAAGTCTTTTTAAGGCTGCAATCATTAGTCAAGGAAAGATTGAAGATGGAATCAGAAGGCTTTGAACATAGATACTTTGCCGGGGTAAGATAAAATGGCGGAACTCAGGGTAGTTGTAGATCATTTAAGACTTAACTATAACGGACCTTTTGATGCCAATGCCTTATTCAAGTATATAAATGCCTTTCTCTTTGAAAGGGGTTTTGATTTAAAGGTTGATAAAGAATTTGAGCAGAATACAAAAACAGGAAAGCAGATAGAATGGCTAATAATGCCATGGAAAAGAATAAGCGATTATACCAGACACCATATTAAGATAAGAATCCTAGTTTATGATTACAATAAAGTGGACGCAGTAGTAGACAAAAAAAAAGTTAAGGTTGGTAATGGAAAGGTTGTAATGTACTTGGACGGATATATAGAATATGACCAGGAGGATAGATGGGAGTCTATACCTTTTTTCCAGTTTCTGAGGACAATTTACAACAATTTTGTCTACAAAGTTTATACTGAGAGATTTGAGCAAAGGTTAAGTTATGATGTGCATCATTTATACGACACTATAGAGCGGTTCTTTAATATGTACAAGCATTACAAAGTTGTATCAAACATACCCCCGTTTGCTTCAGCAGGTTAAAATGGTAGAAAAAAAACATGTAGTATTTGACTTAAGATTAAGATACAGTGGACCATTATCAATAGAGAGATTCTATGAAGAAGTGGAAAAATGGATGGAAGAAAGAGGTCTGCAAAAAGACTTAAAAAGAAAATCCGAGGATGTAAACCCAAAAGGTAAAAAAATAGAATGGATTATAGAGGCATGGAGACAAGCTACACATAATGTAAAACATACAACAAGATTAAGGGCATTATTTGATAATGTCAAAGAAGTCAAAATCAAAAGGAGAGGGAGTAATATAAAAATAAACCAGGCAGATGTCTTAGTAGCAATAGATGGTTTTGTCGAAACACACTTAAGCCATCAATGGACAACAAAAGCTTTATTTTCATTCTTCAGAACAATCTTTGACAAGTACATATGGAATATAGGTATGACAGAAACAGAAAGGCTTGAAGGTGCTGTTAATGAAGACTGTTACGATCTCCATAAAAGATTAAAAGATTTATTTGACTTGTCTAAAAAAGAAGTTAGTTAAATTAGTAATGTTTAAAAACAGTTTTCTTTTCTTTCTTATGTTTTTGCGAGAGTAGCGAAGCCTGGTCAAACGCGCAGGACTCAGAGCGAGTGCGAAACTTAAGACCAGTGCTCCATGACGGAGCACCCATGCGTAAGTGGGATATCCTGTTCCTTAGTGGATACGGGGGTTCAAATCCCCTCTCTCGCACTTCATGCCTCTGTAGCATAGTAGCTATTGCGTTTGGTTGAAGAACAAAAACTTCAATCCGCGAAGCCTTGGTACTAAGCTAACCTAAAAGGCAAAGGTCGGGGGTGCAAATCCCCCCAGAGGCTTTCAAACCTTTTAGTAATCTTTTTAAATTAACTGTCCTTAACTATATATAAGGGCTCGTGGTCTAGTGACCTTAATGCTTAAGGCTAGAAGCTATGACGTCGCCTCGACATTAAGCAGCTTGCTAAGTGCTGTATTGAATAGGCGGAGGTCAAGGGTTCAACTCCCTTCGGGCCCATTTAAATAAAAATTTTATCAAAAATGGATTCAGACTTATACAGAAAATCTATATTTACCCTCATTTTTCTAGTCTTAATTACAGTCTCTTTTTTAATTGTAAAACCATTTCTTACTGCTGTGCTTACAGGAATAATATTTTCTTATATATTTTACCCAGTTTATTCAAGAATCCATAAAAAAATTGCAAGTAAGAATATTTCTTCTTTAATCACTTCGATATTGGTTATTCTAGTAATAACCTTGCCATTGTTTTTTATATTAAATACTATCTCTAAAGAAGCTTATACTACATATTTACTATCAAAGCAGAAGTTTACAAGTGGGCAATTTTCAGCTCCTTGCGAGCCTTTTGACAAACCTATATGCAAAATTAGCAACTACATCTCTGATAAAACTAACGATCCACAAATAAAGTATTATTTTGACACAACAATTAAGAATGCTACTACAAAAATAACAGAAAACATCTCAGATATATTGTTTTCAATTCCTATATTTGTACTTGACTCATTTATTATGCTCTTTGTTATGTTTTTCCTATTTAAAGATGGAAAAATTTTAGTTGACAAGGTTGAGAAAATTCTACCTTTAAAAATCAAATACAGGAAGCATGTTTTTAAAATATTAAATGACATGGCTTATGCTGTAATTTATGGAAGTATAATAATTGCGATAATACAAGGAACCTTGGGAGGAATTGGTTTTGCTATATTCGGATTACCTTCTCCTTTGCTATGGGGATTGGTTATGATTTTTGCATCTTTGATTCCATATATAGGCTCTTCTATTATCTGGTTCCCAGCAGCTTTAATCCTCATATTTAACGGTTATATTAATTTGGAAACTAATCTAATAATAAAAGGGGTACTTCTAATGCTTTATGGCATATTCCTTATAGGTACGATAGATAACATACTAAAACCAAAAATAATAGGTAGCAAAGGAGGCTTACATCCTGTGCTTGTTTTGCTGGGGGTTGTAGGAGGACTAAATTTTCTCGGATTTATAGGGGTGATAGTAGGTCCAATAATACTTGCAATGTTGGTAGTGTTCATTAAAATATACGAGGAAGAAAAGAGGTAATAACTATAGCAATGAACTAATAAAATATTAATTTTTTCTTTATAAAAATAAAATTAATAAAGACTATCTAATAAGAAAATAATTATAGGTTGAATAACCAGTTTATTTAAAATGAAGCTTAAGGTAAAAGACGTGAACATTGCAACTGGTGGCCCTTTGGTAGTAATACTGAATGAAAATGATTCTATTAAGCTAGACATACACCAGATGGACAGAGTCAAAGTAAAAAAAGGCAAAAAGATTGAGACCGTTGTAGTCAACATTACAACAAGTGCTAAAACAGTTCCAGAAGGAAGTATAGGTGTTTATGAAGAGGTTATCGCTTCTTTAAAATTAAAAAATAATGAAAAAGTCAGTATAGAACTTGCCCGTAAGCCATTATCTATAGAATTTATTAAAAAAAAGCTAGATGGAAAAATCTTAAGCAAAAAGGAAATTAATCAGATTGTATGGGATATTGTCCATAACAAGCTAAGTGACTCTGAGCTTACATATTTTGTTGCAGCATGCTACACAAATCTAATGTCTATAAATGAAACAATGATGCTCACAAGAGCAATGGCCAAGCATGGTAATATATTAAAGTTGAATAAGTACCCTATAATTGACAAGCATTCTATAGGAGGAATTCCTGGCAACAGGACTACAATGGTTATAGTACCAATAATAGCCGCTGCTGGTTTGGCAATTCCAAAGACTTCCAGTAGATCAATAACAAGCCCTGCAGGAACTGCAGACACAATGGAAGTTCTGGCCAAAGTAGCTTTCCCAATAAGAAAGATGAAGCAAATCATAACAAAAACAAATGGCTGCATTGTGTGGGGGGGATCTTTAAATTTGGCTCCTGCAGATGATAAAATAATAAATGTCGAAAAAACCCTTGAAATTGACGCTGAAAGCCAGCTTTTAGCATCTATAATGGCAAAGAAATATTCTGTGTCCAGTACTCATATTCTTATTGATATCCCGATTGGTAATGGAACTAAAGTAAAAAACATGACAGAAGCTTTAAAATTAAAGAAAGACTTTGAATCTATAGGCAAAAAACTCAAGAAACATGTTAAAGCTATTATAACAAACGGATCTCAACCAATAGGTAATGGCATTGGACCTGCTTTAGAGGCTAGAGATGTTTTGTGGGTTTTAAGGAGAGACAAAAAAAGACCTCTGGATTTGGAAAAAAAGTGCATCAAAATGGTACATAAAATTTTTAGTATGGTGGGGATTAAAGATGGCAAAAATAAAGCATTGGAAATATTAAATTCAGGTAAGGCTTACAATAAGATGAAAGAAATAATAAAAGCACAGCAAGGCCATATCTTAAACCCGGAAAAAATAAAAATTGGGAAATTTAAATATGACTTTAAAGCAAATAAAAATGGTATTATAGCAAAAATTGACAATAAAATAATTTCAAGAATAGCAAGGATTGCAGGTGCACCAGTAAATAAAGGAGCTGGGATTTATTTGTATAATCATGTTGAAAATAAAGTAAAAAAACATGACAAACTTTTTACCATTTATTCTGAAAGCAAGCAGAAACTAAATTTCGCAAAGGATTTTCTAAAAAATGCAAATCCATTTATTATAAAATAATATTAACAAACTTTATATATATTGACTTTTCATTTATTAATAAAAATGAAAAATAGTCTTTTTACTTATTTTAATTCCTAATGTCTATTCAATCTATGAGGAAGAAGTCTATTCAGGAACAGTTGAAGACGGGGATGTTATTGAGGTAGAAGGAAGCCTTTTCGAATTTAGGATAGATTCTGTAGGCAATAAGGTATACATAGAAATTGACGCTTCTGCACTTATAGTAGCTAGCGGGGAATGTGAAATAGAAAATAAGTGGGATATATGTATAGGCAATATCAATTTTTCCTATAGGAACTACACAGAATGGTACGATATATATAAAGCTGTTATAAATATTTATCAAATTAAATCAACAGTAAGCATAACCAGTACAATTGAAAAAAACAAACTTTTGATAGATGAAGAAACAACTGCAGAATTAACTATCGAAAACACTGCTGATATTGCTGCAGAAGATGTTAAAGCAACAATTAACATTCCTTCCTCAATTTTTGTTACAGAAACAGAAGGCTGCAAAAAAACCTTTGACAGCGTTATATTTAATGCTGATGTGAACCCGAGGCAGGTAAGAAAATGCATATATAAATTAAAGGGTTTAACTGCAGATAACTTTGGATTGACAGCAAATGTCACTTATTTTGATGGTGTAGAGCAGAAAAGTGCAACTTCAGACACATTGAATGTTAAAATATACAACCATTCTCTAAAAATAAGTTCTGAGTTGAATAATAAAAGCAAATTTGACATAAGGGAAAAATTTAATCTGACAATTGATATAGAAAATATAAATGATCAATATGATTTGTATATATCCACATTTAATATAAAAATACCTGAAAAGCTTTTAGTTGTGAAAAGACCAGGAGACACAACCGGAACTAATAGGATAATCACCTGGAGCGGAACTCTAGCGCCAAATGAGAATAAGAATTTCACAATAGAACTTCAAACTGGAGTAACAGGAAAATATTCTATTTTAACAGAAGCAAGCTATAAAATAAGCAAATTTTCAAGAACTGCTAAAAATACAACTACTATAGAGGTCTATTGCGATTGCCCTTATCTTAGTCATGAATTTTCAATGCAAATTACTGAGCCTGGACAAAGAGTAGGCCTTAAGGCATTTATAACCAATTCAAACCTTATTCACGATTTTAGAAATGTCCAAATTAAGTATGCTACAAATATTCCTGATATCCAAGATTTCTCAATAGTGCATTCCAGAATAAAGCCGCTTGAAACAATTAAGATTTTTGATTCTTCAATTATTGTTCCAGATTTAGATGAGGTTTACCATCTTAATATAACATCTATTTATGAATTCTCAACCAATGAAGTTTTTGTTGTTAAAGACAACATAATAATAAAAGTTCCGAGTGCAGAAGAAGAAATTAAGGTAGAAGACAAAGAGAAAGATGTGGGACAAGAAGAGGCCGAAGAACAAGAGGAAATCGAAGAAGTTGATTTGGGAACAGAAAAAATTGAAGAAGAAACAAATAAGTCAGTAGAAAAAGATATTGGTAAAGAGGAAACACCTGTTACAACAATAGCGGATGATAAAGAAACACCCATTAAAGCATATATATCAATTGCTTCTACTATGGGCGTAATTTTCCTTTTTATCATCCTAATAATGTTTAAAAGAAGAAAGGCTGAGGAAGAAAGATCTAACGTTGTTAAACCCCCTCAACAAATACTGAGATAAAAATTTCTATGCCAATACTTCAATTTACCCAAAAAACTCTTTTTTGCCATAAAAAATCACCTCCTATTTATTACAGCTTTGCGCCCAACCTCTTTTTTGCAACCAATTATCAATCGTACCCTGCGTACAACCATATTTTAGTTCTCCTTCATCATTTCCGGGCTTGCATTCAAGTATGTCGGTACATGAACAACCATTCCAATTTTCTTAAAATTGTAAGGCAATTAGAAAAAGGGTACAACCTTATCCAAAGTCTCTAAACATTAAATTCAATATTCTCAAGTCAATAAAAATCAGGGTTATTATTAACATTATTATAACTAATAGAAAAGCATAGAATACATATTTTTTTGGTGTTATATTAACTAATATTTTGTATATCCATCCTAAAAATAATCCTAAAATTCCATACCAGATTACTATTATTATGGATAACGACACAGAGTCACCAAAAAAAATTATTGGTATAAGGTGTAAAGCTTTAAAGCCGAGTTGCCCGTAAATTTTAAAACCTATAACATCTAAAAATAAAATGAAAATTTGATATACTATACCAAACAATAAACCTATTATCAGCCCCTTTTGCCAATATTTTAATTTATTCCAAATTTCTTTTAATTTTTTAATGAAATTCACCTCTCAATTATTCTCACAATCTTTAGCCCAACCTATTTGTTTAGTCCAAACATCAATTGTACCCTGCGTACAACCATATTTTAGTTCTCCTTCATTGTTTCCAGGTTTACACGAAAGTATATCAGTACTTAACAAATTTTAAGCATAAATACTGAACAATCCTATTAAAATTAGAAAGTTGAGAAGCAAAATAAATACAACAAAAACAATTAATGTTAGTATAAAAAGTGATGTTAAATGTTTGGGATATTTTTGCTTTATTAATTTGTAAATTAATCCTAAGATAGCACCAAGAATAGCATACCACAAAATTATATACATAATTGATGTAGAAGTGGCAGGCTCGTTAATAGCACTAGAAAAAGTAAAAGAATGTGAAATCAAAGGTAAAATATTAGGTAATGCTTGCCATGATGCAACACCTTCTTTAAGGTAGTATCCTTCTTTAAACAAATTTATATATATATTAAACATAATACCTACAAATAAGCCAATAACTCCTCCTCTCTGCCAGTAGCTTAACTTGTCCCACAAATTTGTTATCTTCTTACTTTCTGCCTTCTTCACCATAAAAAATCACCTCCTATTTATTACAGCTTTGCGCCCAACCTCTTTTTTGCAACCAATTATCAATCGTACCCTGCGTACAACCATA
>Ga0209541_10007499_pt1 | contig 18327 bp, 21 predicted proteins | sample RifCSPlowO2_01_FD_184027 | JGI IMG/M metagenome (GOLD analysis project Ga0209541, IMG submission 184027) | Groundwater microbial communities from Rifle, Colorado - Rifle CSP2_plank lowO2_0.1 (SPAdes) (version 2) | ecosystem: Environmental > Aquatic > Deep subsurface > Groundwater | place... | reverse complement strand
TCAGGTCTTCTCCGACAAGCTTGTGGGATTTCATCTTCAAAAGAATCGCAGCAGCAAGCACTACCTTGCCGGAAACCCTGAAATCATGCTCTTTAAGAGTCCTAAGCATCCCTATATATTTTTGAGTAAGCAAGCTCACATCAATGTCCCAGGGGTCCATCTGCTCTGATTTAACCAATTCATATATTATGCTCTGCCAGGTTATTTCATCAGCCTTGGAGAAAAGAATGTTGAAGATTCTGTCATGAGGGTCGATTGCTTTTTGCTCCATGGCAGTATTTTTGGCTCAATTATATATAAATTTATTCATTATTAGCCATTGGGAAGTGAAAAACGAAATATGTATAAACAAGCAACTCCATAATTTTATTGTGTTTTGATGTCCTTAAAAATCAAAGATTTTTGGGAACTTGAAAATAAAAGATTTTCAAGTAAGCCAACAAAGTTATCCAAACACGATAGGTATGTGCTGGAGCTAAGCGATAAGATAAAGCACAAGTATGATTCTGTTTCTGTAAACGTCCCAATCAGGCATTTAAAGCGCTCTTTGGGAGAGATAGACATTATAGCAAAGAAAGGAAATCGCCTTGATTTGTATGAGGTAAAATGCTCTTACAGGATTTTAAAGGCAAGAAAGCAATTGAGGAGAATGAAAAAATATCTTAAACTGCCAAATGCCAGAAGCTATTTCTATTGCGGGAGTTCTAAGATGCTGGTGACTGTGTAATTAAGCGGTATAGAATACCTTAAAGAAGTGTCCATTATTCTGTTACTTCTTTCGGAATTTTGAACTCTCTTTTGCTGAAAATAAGCTCTTCAGTCTGGGCTATGCAAGTTTTGCATCGCTCCATCATAGCATCGTATTTCTCAACTATTTCGCTGTCTTTAACCTTTGGCCCGTACCTGGCATCTTCACGCTTATCAACATCAGTTTTCTTTTCTTTTTCGCTGTGGACAGTGATTCTGTCTATAAAATCATCATCTAACGTTATCAGATTAGCATCTTTTACGTATCTCAAAAATAAAGCCGTGCATTTTTGGCTTCTGCTTTCGATGCCGAATTCTGATAAAATGGCAAGAGCGCAGTAGTAAATTGTATAAAACCACTCCTCTGGAAGCTTGTAGTCAGCTCCTTCCTCCTTGTATTTATGGCACCATTCTAAATTCTCTTTTGCCTTTTTGAGGTAATCCAATGCCTGGCCACGATTCGGCTTTGCAACTAATAAACCCTTATGTTTCCTGCCTTTTTCTTCATCTTTCTTCGCATTTATAAAGCAATTCTTTACTTGATTTAATACGCTCATCTTGATACTCCATGCAATTTTTTCATGAATTTTATGAATTCCTCTTGCCCGAAAAGCACAATACCTGCCTTAACTGCATCAATAAAAGCTTTATTTGGCTTTAGGAGTTCTTCCCTAAATTCAGACTGCGTAAAATTGATTGAATGAATGCGCTTAGATTCGCTTTTCTGGACTTTATCAAGCGATTCGTGAAGCTTTTTAAAGCTTTTTTTGTCAGGAATGATGCCAATAACGTCGATGTCCTTAGCTTTTGCATAAGACTTTAATACGCTACCATAAATAATGAAAAAGCTGACATGCTCCTTAACCTCTGCAAAATTGAAAACCCATCTCTCATGCTCTTTTGCTTCTTTGCTCAGTGCAAAATCAAGGTATTTTCCCATCAATTCATTTCTTAAATTAAGCTTTGGGAGGAGCAGACTTTTTTCTTCTGTTGTTTCCAATGTTATGTAATCTTCTTTTTTCAATTTCATCAAAACCTTCCATATTCCGCTTCTCGTCATGCCCAATTCCCTACCAATTGATGTGATAGTGTGCATAGTAGAGAAATCCTTAAGCAGCAGCAATACTATTCTCATTTGGTAAGGCGTAATTGTTTCCATTTTGGATATAATCGTTTCCATATAGGAAATACTATTTATATACTTTTCGGTTTTTAAAGCCAAAATAAAGGCAAGAAAACAATTGAGCAGAGTCAAGAACATTCTGAACTTGAAAAGTGCGAGGACTTATTTCTATTGCGGCAGTTCTAAGATGCTGGTGACTGTTTAAGACATTGTGTTTTTTATCAATCATTTTTCAATCTAGATTCCAGCTCGTCATGAGCCAAAACCATCATACACATTAGCCCATTGCTAAATGGATCAAGGCCCTCTGCTTTAAGCAGTTCCCCATATTCATTCATGGCAAATGAAGCGGTTAAAAGCGCATAGCTTCTGACATATTTTCGTGCAATGTCCAAAGCGACGGAAGAATAATCGCTGCAATCATATGGAGTTGGAGCTTTTACTACACCTGCCTTAGTTCCATCATTCGACAATTTTCCATCTTGCATTAATCCGCCTGCCATGGGAATATTTAATATTCCAATATCTCTTGCAAAACTCCTGGCTATTTCTGTAAGTTCCTTTATTGATTGAGGACTAGGTTCTACAGAATTGATTCTTGCCCTATACTTTTCTAATACTGGTCTGGATGTCTGTAATTTCTGGTCTAAATTGTCTACCATTTTAATCACCAAATTCTCTTCTCAAGTGATCAGCAAGATATTGGACATCTTCATGACTTAATCTTCCTCTCTGAATTGTATGAAAAGGTATCATAACAACTGCTCCATTTCTGAGTCCTTTATGGCTCCCATATTTTTGGAAAAAATCTAAAAAAGCATCTCTTTCCGTTGAATTAGGATGCTCTTGGCTATAATGATCGACATATTTAGCTGCTATTAACACAGCACCTTTATCCAAACACAAGGCTTCATATCCGTTTGCTGGAGTAAATTCGATGAACTTCTTAACTAATTGATCTAAATCTGATGTAGTGCGAGATTTGGATACTTGTCCTATAAGTTGACCAACACTATCTGCCATTTTTAACCACCTATAAGTAGATATATCGCCCATTATAATAAACTTTTTACTAATTTTTCCGCCAAAATGGTAAAATTTATATATAAAAAGTGATAAAACTATGAAAATATGAGTAAATTAGACATTAAGAACAAGAAAATACTTTATGAACTTGATACAAATAGCAGACAAACTTATCACGAGATTGCGAAGAAAGTTGGATTAAGCAAGGATTCAGTTATCTATCGAATAAAAAATCTGCAGAAAGAAGGGATAATAAAACAATTCCATACAATAACAGATGTTGGCAAATTGGGATTTATCTCTTTCAGATTATATTTAAAACTTCAGAATGCGACTCCCGAAAAAGAAGAAGAAATTGTCGAATATCTAAAAAGCCAAAAAATAGTCACTTGGATGGTTTCAATTGACGGTGAATATGACATAGGAATGTGGATTTTAACCAAAACGATAAAAGAAATGAATGATTTTTGGAAGGAATTACTGAGCAAATACGTAAATTTTACTGATAAAAGATGGCTTACTATTTTTACAAAAGTTTCATATTTTCCAAGAGCATATTTTTTAGACAAAAAGCAGAATTTTGATGAGTACATTTTTATTACAGAGCCGATTGTAAGTGATTTAGACCAAAAGGATGCCAAAATACTGAAGCTTATGGCGCCTAACTCTAGAATTTCAATCTTAGACATTTCAAAAAAATTAAATTTAGCTCCAAAAACTGTTACACTAAGAATAAAAGAACTAGAAAGGAAAAAGGTTATCATTGGCTACAGAACATTATTCGACTTGGAAAAACTTGGCTATCAGTATTTCAAGGTGCATTTTAATTTATACAAGGTAACTAAAGACAAAGAGAGGAAATTTAGAGCTTATATAAAACAGCATCCGAACATAATTTTTGATAATGAAGTTCTCGGCGGTGATGATTTTGAGATTGAAGTGCAAGTTAGAACATTGCAAGATTTTCGCAAGTTAATGGAGGATATAAAACACCAATTCTCAGATATCATTAAGGAATACAAACACATGCTTTTTTACAAAGAACACAAGTTTGTTTTTTTCCCGGTATGATATTCAAAACCTTTTTATACACTCTTTTAATCCATGAACTTACTTTGGGCTCGTGGTCTAGCGGTTACAACAATGCCGCAAATGACGACACCCTTACAAGAGAAATCTTTGACAGGTGTAGGTCACCAGTTCGAATCTGGTCGGGCCCATTTCAAAATCATTTAATAAAAACATTGACGAAAAAATTCAATAACGAATATAACTTAAAAATCCTTAAACGACTTCTTTAAGTAGTGGTGTTTGGGGTAATCCGTTTGTTATAGTAATTTTAGAAGTATGAGGGGCACCCATTATTGATAAGAGATCGCATGGGTCTCGGAATTATTATTTTTTCAATCGTATTGTTTATATTAATTTTAATGAACAAATTAATGAAAATATTTATAAGCAGACATAAAATCATTCAATCTTATTGCGCGAGTAGTCCAGTGGTTAAATTTCCTAAGGAATTCCACAAAAGATACGGCCTTGCCAAGGCTGTGACCCGGGTTCGAAATGTTCAAAGCAACGAAAGTCCCGGCTCGCGCATTTTTTATTTCTTTCCACACTCAATAACCCTTTCTTCCGTCACAATAAAATTAACAGGAACATCATGTTCTTCCCTTGGTATATTGTCAACAACTTGGAAATCAAAGCACAGCCCAATCTTAATGGCCTTTGGAACTTTTCTAAGGAATTTATCGTAGTACCCGAAACCGTATCCAATCCTGTGCCCCTCTTTGTCGAAGGCGATTCCGGGTACCAAGACCAAGTCAATGTTCTTACAAGCTATCTGCATGGCCTCAATTGGCTCAAGGATTCCAAACTTTCCTTCAATCAAATTGTCAAAATCTATTATAACAGACGGCTCTATTTCGTGATGCACCACTTTTGGCACGACAATTGTTTTTCGTCCAAGTGATTCTCTGATTATGTCGTGAGTATCCACTTCACTATTGAAAGAGACAAAGAACATCGGCGTTTTTGCCTCTTTATACGGCTGAAGATTGAATAAACTATTTTTTATTTTTATACTATTTCCAATTATCTTTTCTTTAGATAAGGAATTGCGTTTATTCAGTATGCTGTCCTTCAATAGATTCTTCATATAAGAATAAAATTTAAACTAACAATTAAAAATCTTTCTAATGTTTGCCCAGCAAATCGGCGGTTCCTGCCCCCAAAGAAGCGAGCACGGAAGTCACTGCAACCTGCTTGTACACCCCTAACAATCCCGCCTTGGTTAAATCCAGCATCCCGAAAAGGAAGAATATGATAATGACAACCGCTAAAGATGTTGCATATATGATCGTGGCCCTTTTTGGCAGAAATCCGATAAGCCTTTTTTCCTTTATTTCGCGGTAGCCAGTTTCGTACATCAGGACTATCAAGAGCAGATAGGAGAATACAAGCAGCAAAGTGGCCCTTGGGGTTGAGATTAAATTTGCGATTGCCTTGCCGTAAATAAAGCCGAAATGCGCAACCACTCCGATAAACGCCCCAATGATGCCCTTGTTCAAGTCCTTCAGGTTGAACCTGCCAAGCGGCTTGGGCTCCACTTCCCTGACTATTTTCTTTTCCAGATTTTCAACCTTTGCAGTCTCCTTTTCCAGGCGCCTCTCCTCTTGGACTATCTGGGCTTCTTTCTTTTCTATTTCTTCCTCTTTTTTTTCCACGTCCTCAACTTTACGCTCAACCTTTTTCTCTTCTGCAAGGATTTCCAGATCGTGCAGTGCTTGGTTAAATGGCTTTGGCGATTCTTTTTGCTGTACTGAAACATTTGATTTTTTTGCAGCTTTCACTTTCCTGGAACGCTTAGCACCAGATCTTGCTTTGGATTTGCCTCTTTTTTTCGCCATGTAATTCTAATCTAGTTTTAAATATTTAAAGCTTGTGGAAATCATCCCTGCCTTTCAATCTCTTCCATGTGCTTGACCCTTCTTTCAATGAGCTTTCTTGTACCGATGTCTTCCCTGTGGAAAACCCTGCCCTTTACCGACTTGGCTGCTTCTTCGGCAATTCCCTCAGCTTTTTCCAGATTATCTGCAATCCCGAGGCATGCGATTGCCCTTGAAGAGGTCATGTACAGGCCGTCTTCCTTTTGGTGGACCGAGGCATAGTACAGCCTTGCGCCTTGCGGTATTTGCCCTATTTCAACCTTTTCGTTTTTAACCGGGTTGTCAGGATAGCCCTGCGGAACAACGTATTTGCATACGGTTGCTTTGCTTTGGAATCTAATCTTTATTCTATGCAAACTTTGGCTTATTATCGCTTCGCAAACTTCAGCAAAGCCTGTTTCCATCAACGGCAGGACGTTCATCGCTTCAGGATCCCCGAACCGGGCATTGTACTCGAGCAGCTTAACGCCGTCGTTTGTGATTATCAGGCCAGCGTACATCACGCCCTGATAGTACTGCCCTGTTTCCTTATGCAATGCCTCTGCAACCCTTTTTGTGATTTCCAATCCATCTTCAACATCCTTTTTTGCAAGAAACGGCAATAAATGGTTTTCACATGAGTAGGAGCCCATGCCTCCGGTGTTTGGGCCTTTGTCGTTGGAGTAAGCCCTTTTATGGTCCTGAACAGGAGGAGTTGCAACAACTGTTTTCCCGTCAGTCAAGCATTGCAGGGAAAACTCCTCTCCCTCAAATTTTTCTTCCACTAAAACAAAAGGGTGGGTGTTCAACACTTCATGGCAGTACTCAATCGCCTCTTTTTTTGTTGTAAAATGGTCTCCCTGGACTTTGACTCCCTTGCCTCCGGTCAACCCGTCAGGCTTTATAACGCACTGGGCTATGCCGTCCAAAAATTTCCTTGCATTTGAAATGTCATCTTTGTTAAAAACCTCAAATCTCGGGTTTCCGCTAATCTTATATTTTCTTAGCAATTTTCTGGCAAAAGACTTGCTTGTTTCAAGCCTTGCAAGATTTTTGGCCGGGCCGACCGAGCCAATTCCAAAATCCTTCAATAGGTCCACAATTCCGAGGCTTAAGGGCTCTTCCGGGCCTATAATTGCAAAACCAGGCCTTGTTTTCTTGGCATAGCTTTTTATTTTATCAAAATCACCGTAATCGCCAAGCTTGATGCCCTTTGACAAGGAGGCTATGCCTGGATTTCTGGATTTGGCATAAGAAAACAGCGACACCTGATTGTTCTTGCACAAAGTTTCAGCTATTGCATGCTCTCTTGCACCAGAGCCTATCAGGAGTACTTTCATAAAACAACAAAGCTGGTGGAATTCAGGTGTTTATATAATTTATTGTAATTATTTTCAATATGGCAATATAAAAATTTATCATAGAAAGATTTATATAAAAACAAGGTACTACATTTTAAAATGGGGGAAACATGGCAGAAGCAATGCATAATTGTGCGATAGCTGCCGTCTATATCAAGGAAAACGGTGATTCAGCTAACAAGGCATTGTTTTACCTCTACAAGCTTCTTCTAAACCAGCAGAATCGCGGGCAGTTAAGCGCTGGCGTGACAACATTCAACCCACAGAGAATGCAGGTTTTAGACACTTACAGAGAACTAGGCACGGTTAATGAAGTGTTCAAGACAAGCGACAGGCAGCAGTCATTGGAAATATTCAGGAGATACTCTGGAAACAAAGGCATTGGCCACATAAGGTATGCAACTTCTGGAGGCGATGACAGGGGCTTGGCTCAGCCGTTTGAAAGGCATCACGGCAGAAAATGGAAATGGTTTAGTTTCTGCTTTAATGGCAATCTGGCAAATTATTCTGAGCTGAAGCAGCATCTGATGGAAAAGGTTGACTATCACATTGTTTATGACACAGATACCGAAGTTCTGATGCATTACATTTCAAGAGAGCTCAGGGGCGCCTCAAGGCCAAATCTTGTCAAGGTGTTTTCAAGGCTGGCCCAAAAAATTGATGGCTGCTTCAACATTGCCTTTATTAATGCCTTTGGCGAGATGATTGTTCTTCGTGATCCTTATGGTTTTCGTCCAATCGTCTATGGCTGGAAAGACGACATGTTCCTTGCTGCTTCTGAGTCAAACGCTTTGATCAACTGTGGTGTTACTGACTACAAGCATCTTGAGCCTGGCCACCTTATTTATGTGAAAAATGGCGATGTAAAGGTAGTAAAATACGCAGAAAGCCCGAAGAAAGCGCATTGCATGTTTGAGTGGGTCTATTTCGCAAATGTAAGCTCTGTTTTGGATAATCAGTCGGTTTACATAACAAGAACAAACCTTGGAAAAGAATTAGCAAAGCAAGAGACAGAAAAAGTGAATGGGGAATATGTTATTGTCCCTGTTCCTGACACTGCAAAGGCTGCCGGTGACGCAATGGCTTACGAGCTGAAAATCCCTTCTGCGGAAGGATTGATAAGAAACAGGTTCGTGGGCAGAACCTTCATAGAAGGGTCTTCAAGGGAAGACAGGGTGCAAAACAAATACACTGCCTTGAAGGAGATACTGCACAATAAAAAAGTCATCATTGTAGATGACAGCATCGTAAGGGGCTCAACAACAAAGCAGCTTATAAATTATGTCAAGAAGGTCGGCGGCGCAGAGGAGGTGCACGTAAGAATTTCCTGTCCCCCAATAAGGGGGCCGTGCTTTTACGGCATTGACATGTCAACTGTAAGCGAATTGCTGATACCAAAATACGAGAAGACGCCAAAAAAGGGCGAAGCCTCAAAGGAAATGATACGCAAGATTGCAAAAGATCTGGGCGCTGATTCTTTAAAGTACCAGACAATAGCCGGATTGGTGAGAAGCATTGGCAAGCCCGCCAAGGAACTGTGCATGGCGTGCCTTACAGGAGAATACCCGACGCCATGGGGAAAAAAGCTTTACCAGAAAGCCTGGGAAAACCACAGGAAAGGCATCAAGGAAAGGACTTATGCGTGCTGAGAAAAGATTTATAAACCAGTAGAATATTTGACATTAAGATGGCAGGACAAATCTCTATTGTAAAAAAACTGAATATTTTGGAGAATGAAATAAATAATTTGAAAACTGCACTTTTAAAAATTTCACAATCAAAAAAGCAATCAGACATTCTAAAGCTGGAAGGAGCATTAATTGAAATCTCTGTGACAGAAGAAGATATGAATAAAGCAAAGAAATCTTTGTTTAAGTTAAGTGCATGATGATTTATACTACTGACACCCATAGTTTGATTTGGTTTCTGACAAGAAATCCTAAACTCAGCAGCAATGCGCTTAAGGCATTTCGCGAAGCTGACGAAGGCAGTTCTGTAATTATTATACCTTCAATAGTTGTGGCAGAATTGATGTACATTGCAGAATATAAAGATTTAAGCTTAAAATTCAAGGACTTACTGTCAAAAATTGAAGAAAGCAAGAATTATGCCGTTTACAATTTGGACTTTGAAGTCCTGATTGAGACAATGAATTATAAGAAGCTAAAAGATATTCATGATAAGATTATAGTCGCCACTGCTGTTTTGAACAAGTCAAAATTAATAACAAGCGATGGAGACGTTAAAAAGTCCGGATATGTTGAAGTTATTTGGTGATGAATGATGTAAAGGAAAGTACTTATGCGCGTTAAGATACATCTTAAATATCTCAATTTACTTTGTTAGCTGATTTGGAAACTAAAAAATTACTTATGGCTAAATAATCCAGATTATTTTTCAGAAATGTGTTCACAGCATCATTAGGCGTGCATACAATAGGCCCTTGGTCATTAAATGACGTATTGAGCAACATTGGAACACCCGTAATTCTATAAAAAGAATTTATCAAGGCATAAAATCTAGGATTTAATTTTTGGCTTACTGTTTGTAGCCTGCTTGTTCCATCAACATGAACAACAGCCGGAATAATACTTATTTTGTCAGGTAAAACTTCATAAGTGGCAAGCATGTATTTAGCAGGATTTACAATTTGATCAACGTCAAACCACTCGCTGACCATTTCTTCTAATACACTGGGGCAAAATGGTCTGAAAGATTCCCGATGTTTTATTTTCTTATTGATTTCAGATATAAAATTCCCATTTCTCGGGTCTGCGATTATACTTCTATTTCCAAGTGCTCTTGGTCCAATTTCCATCCTTCCTTGAAACCATGCAATAATGTTGCCATTCACTATCAATTGAGCAACGGCTCCTTCAATATCGCCATTCTGCGTATAAATCAAACCATGCCTATTTAGTTCATGCATAATATCCTCATTAGCAAATGAAGGCCCTAAGTAAGGGCTTTCAAATACAAAATCTCGTTTGTTTCCAAATGACTGGTTCCAAATATAAAATGCAGCACCAATCGCAGTCCCAGCGTCATGTGCAGCCGGCTGTATAAAAATGTCATCGAATATTCCGGATTTTATTATTCTAGCATTTGTAACGCAATTTAATGCAACTCCTCCGGCAAGACATAAATTCCGGCAATTGGTTCTTTCATTTAGAGTTTCAGCTAGTTTCACAACAATGCCATCTGTCACTTCCTGAAGCGAAGCTGCTAAATCGGCATATTTTTTATTATCTCCTTCGACAATTTCGATAGGAGCTGTTCTTCTCGTCAGCTCAAAAATCTTCTCAAGCCCTGAATAATCTTCATTGCGAAACATAGCCAATTTGTCATCAATAGAAAAATTTCCATTTTCTCCAAAATCTGCAAGTCGCTTAAATTGTCGATGATACCTTCTTGGAATTCCATAAGACGCCATTCCCATGACTTTACAGGCATCATATTCTGTAAATCCAAAAAATTTTGACATTTTTTCCCACAAAAATCCCAAAGAATTTGGATAATCAATTGTTAGCAATCTTTCAATATGATTCTTATGGCCATGATATAATGTCGTTGATTCAAATTCACCTATGCCATCAATTATTAAAACAGCTGCATCATCAAAAGGGGAAACAAAAAATGAGCTTGCAGCATGACAGTCATGATGATTCAAATAATGCAATCTTCCTTTAAACCCATTTTGTCTTAATCTTCTCAAAACTTCTAAATTTTTTTTATAAAATAGCTGTTCACCTTCTTTTGTTCCAAAATCATTCGGTGTAATCAAATATTGATGCCGATGCTGAGTATTTCTTTGCAGTCTTTCTTTTGGATTGAGCGAATATCCTATATGCTCTATATCTAACAAAGTAACTTTTCTTCCCTCTAACCTACCAGCTTCCTCTAAGCAAAATGATATGGCATTAAAAGGCAATTCATCTGGGTTGTCTACTCTAGCAGTTTTTGCATGCTTTACTCTATTAAAACGCTCTTCCTCAACTGCCGCAATGATTATTCCATCTTTGATTAGGCAGGCCGAAGATTCGTGATAAGCTGAGTTTATTCCTAAAACGTACATTTTACCCCCAATAAGTAATACTAGCTAATTTGTTTATAAATTTTATCCCCCCCTTATGGTGGAGAAAAAAGAAAAGTTTATAAAGAAAGTAATCCGCTTGCTATGAGTGTGCTAGAACATTTGATACCCATTAAAGTCAGGAGAGAACAAGGGTTGCATAATTTTTAAAATTATTATATAAATTTGACTGAAAATGATTGAACAATCACTAGAATCAATCGGCTTAACAAAATCAGAAACTAGAGTTTATTTATCCCTCATAGAATTAGGCTCAAGTTCGGTAGGTAAGATAATAGATAAGTCAGGAACAACCTCAAGCAAAATCTATGAATTATTAGACAAATTGATTCAAAAAGGTCTTGTTTCTTCTGTCATAAAAAAAGGAGTTAAATACTTTGAAGCTGCTCCGCCATCAAGGATTTTGGGTTATTTGAATGAAAAGGGGTCACAATTAAAAAATCAGATAAGTGACATTAAACACATTATTCCGGAACTTGAATTAAAACAAAAACTTTCAAAAGAAGTTTCTGAAATTTCCGTCTATAAATCCATGAAAGGAATAGAAACCATATTTTCAATCATTTTAAATTCCTTAAAAAAGAACGATGAATATCATGTTTTTGGCGCAAGAACAGGCGCCACAGAAGCACAAAGAATATTTCTTTTGAAATATCATGAAAAAAGAGTTGCGAAATGCATAAGATTAAAGATACTATTCAGCAAAGACTTGCAAAATATAATAAAGCCGTATGAACAAATGAAATTGACAGAGGTAAGATACATGAATCCTCAATTAATGAGTCCAACACAAACAATGATTGTGAAAGACAAGACAATAATCATTTTATGGAAAGAAAACCCAATGGGCATAATTATAGAAAACAAGGAAATAGCGGAAAGCTACAAGAAATATTTCTTGTTTTTGTGGAAATATTAAACTTCCATTACTTCAATTCCTTTGACCTTTTTAAAATCAGAATCGCTTGTTAATATCTTACTTATGCCATTCAAATTCATCATAGCCGCAATTGAAGCATCTGTCGGCAGTAATCCGTGCTCAATTGATATTCTGCAAGATAAAATCTCAGTTTCATCTACAATCCTCAAAATTTTCATTCTGGATTTGAAATTTGCATAAAATTCAAGATATTTTTCCATAATTTCATTTCTCATCTCTTCATTGTTTTTTATGAATCTTATCAGTTCCCATTTTTTATCTGACTTTAGGGACGTCATCGCTTTGTCAATCAGCAGTATAAACTTAACTTCATTAAGAACGCCATAGCTGGTATAAATCTCATTGTTTTTGTCGTTTAAAATAGCATGAACTTTATCTGCTTTCCCTTTATCGTCTGTCAGGAAATATATAAAAGAATTTGTGTCGATGAATATTTTCTCCATTTAACCGCCCATAACATCAAACATTATCTCTTCGATTTTTTTCATATTCTTGACCCCGCCTTTTCCAAAAAGTCCCCTCAGCTCACCAATATCCTTAACTAAAGGGATTATTAGTATTCCGCTTTTCGTGCTCATTATCTCAACTTTTTGCTTCGGCTTTAGCCCGCTTTTTTCCCTTACACTTTTAGGAATCACTATCTCCCCTTTGCTTCCTACAGTTTTAGTTATCATTCCATAATCAGTAATTCAGAACTTTATAAATCTTTCGGAATTTTTTACAGTTTTCGGAAATTTTATTCATACTCAATCGTGCTTGGCGGCTTCTGGCTGATATCGTACAAAACCCTGTTCACTCCCCGTACTTCATTGACTATCCTGTTTGAAATCGTTTCCAGCAATTCTGCCGGCAGCTTTGCCCAGTCCGCCGTCATCGCGTCCAGGCTTGTGACAGCCCTCAAGGCAATTAAATATTCATAAGTTCTTGCATCGCCCTTTACGCCCACAGCCTTTACAGGCAGCAATGCGGCGAATGCCTGCCATGTTGACTCATAATAGCCGGATTTTTTGAGCTCTTCAATGAAAATAAAGTCAGCCTCCCTCAAAATGCCAAGCCTTTCTTCTGTTACTTCACCCAAAATCCTTATTGCCAATCCGGGCCCCGGAAACGGATGCCTGTCCAGTATGCCTTCTGGGATGCCCATGCCTTTTCCGAGCTTTCTGACCTCGTCTTTGTATAGCTCCTTTAACGGCTCAACGACCTTTAGCTTCATTTTTTCTGGCAATGCAACGTTGTGGTGGCTTTTGATCTTTGAAGCATATTTTGATGGCTGGGCGCTTTCAATCCTGTCAGGATAGATTGTCCCCTGGCCCAGAAACTTGATTGCCGGGTGCTTTTTTTCCAGCTCTATGACCTTGTTTTCAAACACCTCGATGAAAGCGTGCCCTATCCTTCTTCTTTTTTCTTCCGGCTCTGTAACGCCTTTAAGCCTTTCAAGGAATGTTTTTGAAGCATCTACAAAATAAAAGTGCCTGAATTTCAGCCCTTTTTCAAAGAAATTCTTGACTTCCTCTGATTCGTTCTTCCTTACCAGCCCATGGTCTACAAAAACACAATAAAGCCTGCCGCTGCCTATTGCCTTATGCATCAAAGTTGCTGCTACAGTGCTGTCAACCCCTCCCGAAACGCCCATAATCACGGAATTCCTGCCAATTTCTTTTTTGGCTTCCATGACCAGCCTTCTGGAAAGGTCCTTGACGCTCCAGTCTTTTTTTGCCCTGCAGACGCCGAATACAAAATTTTTCAGGATCTGATTTCCGCTTGGAGTATGCGCAACTTCAGCATGGAACTGGATTCCATAAAGCTTCCGCTCATTATTCTCAAAGGCCGCTATAGGGCAGGCGTCGGTTGATGCGAGCACCTCAAAATCATCCGGCAGGCTCTCAACCAAATCCCCATGGCTCATCCAAACCTGCTCTTTTTTTGACAAATTTTTCAGCAATCTCCCGTTTTTTTTGACTATCAACTCTTTTTTGCCGAATTCCTTTAATTTGCCAGCTAAGACATTTCCGCCTGCATATTTTCCAATTAACTGCTCGCCGTAGCATATTCCTAGAATAGGTATTTTCAAATCCAGAATTTTCTTATTCATCAAAGGTGCATTATTCTCATACACACTGGATGGTCCGCCTGAAAGTATTATTCCATTTGGCTTGAGTTTCCCGATATCAGACAAAGATATGTCACAGGGCAAAACTTCAGAATAGACTCCTAAATCCCTTACTCTTCTTGCAATGATGTGTGCGTATTGCCCGCCGAAATCTAATACCAAAATCATTTTACGTGCAAACCAGGTCTAATTTTCCCTCTTCAATTGCCTTTTTTATTTCCAGTCCAATCCTTTCCCCATAACTAATCGAAAATCCGTACAGGTAGCCCGAATAGGGAGTGAATAAAGTTCCAGGGCTTCCGGGAATTCTCATTGAAACGTCAAAAATCACAATGTCTTCCTTTCCTTCTTCGGCAACAACAGCTCCTTGCAGCGCAAAAGGCCCAATTATTCCCGGCGGATGCTCTTTCCTGCATGCTTCAGCAAATTTTTCCCCTAAGTCAAATATCTTCTCCAGCAATGATTCTTTTACTGTAACATTACAATGCCCTGTTTCGATGTACTTTGGCTTTACGTGCCTCAAAACTTCAATTTGCTCGGTTGCTGGCAGCCTTAAAATACCATCCAGGTTTGTCTGTCTTCTGGCATCAGTGCCCATCAGCTCAAGCTCGCCATTTAACGGGCTGTAAAAAAAGTTAAAATTTACATGAGCGCCTATGACGTACTCTTCAATAACTGCTTTATTTAGGTCTTTTTTTGTAATTATTTTTTTATTTAATAATTCCGTTGATTTGTCTTTGTAATCTTTGTAATTGGAGCAAAGGAAGAAAGCTCTCTCATAGCCTCTTTTTGCTTCAGCGACTTTTACTATTACCAATCTGTCTATCTTTTTAGGCTCTTTGAAAATTTTTGGCGTATTTATTCCGGCTTTTCCAAGCAAGTAGTACTGGTTTTTTGGAGCATCCCTTTCTTCAAGCTTTACCATGTCTCTTGTGCCATAAATTGGGACCATAAATTTGTTTTCAATATCCTTAAAATTGCAGTAAACCCAGAAATACCTGTTGTGGACAAAGATAGTGTTTCTTTTCCTTAATTCTTCCTGAACCTCCTTTTTGGTTATGTCAGAGAATTTGTTGACAACAATTACATCATCAACAAAGCCAATTCCTTCCCTTCTTTTATAGTATTTTATGTATGTTTTTTCCCTACCTTTCTGCGCAACAACCAGTGTCTTGAAGCCGTGGGAATGAGCGCCCCTGCACACATCCAATGCACTATGGCCGCCTAGCACTCCAATGGTTATGTTTTTCTTGTCATAACTTTCCAATAATTTTGAGATTTGCTTTTGGGTGATCATTTTTGCTTAGTTTATTGATATTATAAATTATCAGTTGATATTTTTAGTTATCATTGATTTTTTCAACACAACACCTTCTTCATCTGTTTTGTCTTTATCGCATTCTTTATCTCCAAAGCAATCCTTCTGCCTGTGGACATGGGAACCTTATATTTGAGCGCAGTATATGGAGAGCCTTCTATGAAAGGATTTGTTCCTGCAACTATCCTTGCTGAAATCTCAAAAACATAAATCTCCTCTTCTGGAGTCAAAATGGTTTCAAGGCAGAACGGCCCAAACAATCCTGGAGGAGCCAGCTTCTTCGACTGCTTTACAACTGATTCGCCCATTTCAATCAATCTTGGCAAAAATGATTCGCGGACAACAACAGGTATGTTGCCAACTATCACATAGCTTGGGTCTAGTTTAGGGAGCAATATCTGGTCTCTGGCAGTTATTCGTCCTAATGAGTCTACATTGCTTTCATACCTTATATCCATGCCCATTATCTCTATTTCGTTTGTTAGCGAAGAATAAAAGTAATGAATGAATAATGGAACTCCAATAATGTATTCCTGCAAAACATACTTTCTCAATTTGTATGGCTTAATCTTTTTGTTGAAATCCTTTTCATCTTTTGCCAGGAAATAGCCTCTGCCGCCTTCTGCGCCCATGAATTTGACAATAACAAGCCGATCAATGTCCTTTGGGCTCTTGAATAGTATAGGCACTTTTAATCCTGAATTCACAAGCCACTGCCTTTCAAGATGCCTGTCAGACTCCCATTTCAATATTCTTTTGTTCCCGAAATAATTAACCTTTAATTTTTCAACTTCCTCATAGCCCATATAAGTAACAAAAGAGCCGTGAGGTATGACAATGGCATTCTTTTTTATAAGCTGATCCTGTATCTTTGGAAAATCCTTGTAAGAATTGATGCTTATTATCTCATCTGCGGCATTGAACATCCTATAAGGCCTTTCAGAGCCCTTTTTGCACACAGCAATAGTCTTAAACCCTTCATCATGCGCTCCCTTGAATACCTGCAGTGCAGAATGAGAACCAATCGTTGCTATCTTAAATTTTGGCTGCGCCATATATGAGGGTAGGGATTGTTGTATATAAAGTTTACTACCAGTATAGACAATAAAGGGGTTATTTACAATATAGAAAGAAAATAGATTTAATCAAAAATTTCAAATACTTGACAGTAAGAGTGTTCAAATTAAAATGGACAAAAAATTAGAGCATACGCTAGATTTGTATCAAAAAGGAGAAATTACTCTACTGAAAGCCGCTGAAATAGCTGGAATTTCTCTATGGGAGATTCTTGAAATTGTAAGGGAGAAAAGATTGCCAATGCATTACACTTTGGAAGATGTTGAAAAAGATATAAAATCTATGTGAGAGTCCATGCTAGCTCTTTCTAAAAGCGGATTTTTTTGAGCGCAGAGTCTATTGGAAGATTGTTAGAAGCGGGAGGGAAAGAATTTGATTAAATTATTAAAATGGTGTAAATATCCCACACTAAAATGGCAGAATTGCAACTCAGAAGAACAACGGGAACAATTTATGGTGAATTGATGAAGGGTTCTGGAATTAGCTTACCTGATGGAAGATATATCACTGGAATTGATTTTGCATTGGGATTGGTGAATGGTGGAGTTGTTGCCAGAAGAAGCATCAAACCAATATTAACAAACCTACGGGATAGTACATATTATGGTTTAAGGGATGATAGATATACCGGAACCCAAAGAGTCAGAGATCCAAAGGTTAAATATCTCGGGAATGGCCAATACACCTTTAATCCCTGGAGAGAAATTATGGGTGGAGATCAAATTATTAATTCCAGATTTTTTAATTATACTGACGCATACAGGATTTTTTGTGGAGTTGCCCATAGTCCAAAAAAAATTGCTGACAAATTACAAAAAATGTATAAATTATTCACAGCTCTTCCGAATTCCATGCAAGAAGATTTTTTACATGAACTGAATTCTGCTCCTTGTGATTTAGATGATACAAGCGCTTTGGACCTTTCATCTAGCCAATTAAAGATTTACTTCCAAATTCTGGGGTATGTGCCAGCACAAAAAAGAGACAATGCTGTTGATATGCTCAGATTAATGTCTGCCCACAATATTTGCGTAGATAAAGGGGATATTGTAAGGCGTGAAATTGACCATCTTATGGGATTTGATATTTCAAGAATTCCAACAAGATGGAGAAAAAGAACTTTAGATGAAGCTGTGCTGACAGAAGAAAGAGTAAGAGAATTAAAGGGGCTGTTGCAGAGAGCAAAAATTCGGACTTCTTAAAATAATTTTTTTCCGCAACCTTTAAATAAAAATCCCAATTCCGCTAGCTCATGGCAAAGCAATCCTATAATCCCTCAAATATTGCAGTTATTGGCATGGAGTGGGGAGACGAAGGCAAAGGTAAAATCATAGATTTCTTGGCTGAAAAAGCCGATGTTGTTGCAAGGTTCAACGGCGGCAATAATGCTGGCCACACAATTGAGGTTGGCAATACTAAATTGGTAGTTCATTTGGTGCCTTCCAGCGTTATGTATAAGAATAAGTTGGGTGTGATAGGAAACGGGTTAGTTGTCGATCCAAAAGTTCTGCTCAACGAAATAAAAAATCTTGACAAGAACAAGATAAAAATCACTCCGGACAATCTGGCTGTCAGTGAAAACGCACATGTCATATTGCCGCACCA
>Ga0209541_10007498_pt1 | contig 18329 bp, 16 predicted proteins | sample RifCSPlowO2_01_FD_184027 | JGI IMG/M metagenome (GOLD analysis project Ga0209541, IMG submission 184027) | Groundwater microbial communities from Rifle, Colorado - Rifle CSP2_plank lowO2_0.1 (SPAdes) (version 2) | ecosystem: Environmental > Aquatic > Deep subsurface > Groundwater | place... | reverse complement strand
AAGAAATTCCACCGGCAGGGATGTTTCATACATAAACTCTTCCGGAGATCTGGTTTTGTCAGGAAAAATATACCACAACTGGACAGACTCTATCTAGCGTTCGATATCAATTCATAGATTTTTTCTTTTTTTAGCTCTTTTGCAGGGTCTTGAAGCCACAGGCTGTAAATCTTTTCTAAATTGAATATTATACCTTCAAATTCCATAAAATTCCCATGGGCCCTTAATGCAAACATCAGCTCTATCCAGTTTGTCAGATCTTCCCTGTTATAGCTTAGGGATTTCATAAAGCATCCGATGCTCTTGTTGAAGTCTTTAAGAATGTAATGCATGTTTCCAAGCAAGGAGAAGCAATAGGCAATCAGCCTTGTGTCTTTATTTGGCTCTTTTTCCAGTACAAAGAGCAATCTGGTGGTTTTTTCTATCAGTGCCTGCAGCTCATTTTCTTTTCGGTAATATTTCTGGAATAGTTTAAATGAGAAGGTTTCATCATAAGGGGATAAGGTTTTATCTGTGCTTTCTATCCTTTTGATTGGAAAGCCAATCTCGTTCTCTATTTCAATTAACAGGCTCATTTTGATCAAAATCCAGGATAAACCAAAAAGGCTTTTTTTCAATTATTTTGATTATGCTATTGTTGTTTCTGATTATTAATTTATCACCTTCGAGGCTTAGATTATTCCCCTGCTCTATGAGGTCATAGAAACCTATTGTTTCTTCCTGGCGCGAAGGGTTGTTTATATATTGGGAATAGGTGTAGCTAATTCTATTTCCAGAAGCAATCCCGTCAAAAAGAATAAAATTCTGTTCTCTGAATATAAGCAGCGGTTTTTTAAGCAGCTCGTTTGCCTTTTCTACAAAATCTGGCTCTACTTCTTTTATTGCAACTTCTATTTTTTTTGCCAGCTCTATTGTTTTTTTGCAGCTATAGGAACAAGGCAGATGGTGGATATAGAAATAATTCTTGTCCATAAGGAAATTATTGCAGTAGTGGGATTTGCTTCCCAGAGTATTTTTGAAGGTCTCGTAGGGATTGCTATAAATGTGCCAATTGTTGTATTTCCTGAAGAAATCAATGCAGCATTCAGGATACCCAAGAGATTTTCCGAAAAACGCATTATCCACATAAGGCTTATTAAGCGACCTTCTATTGATTATTACCGGATACCATCCGAACTTTTTGGCTTCCAAAAGGCTTTCTCTTGATTTTGAAACAAAAACGTGGACTTCGCCATCTTCAGGATTTTCTGAAAATCGTTTTGCTGCGTGGCAGGTAGTGGCTATATTTTCTCCGCCTATTACCTTGTCTTTTTTGGCCTCTGTCTTGGAAAAAACCGCATCCGGCTCCGCAAAAAGGCCGTATTTTTTGCACATCTCAATGTATGCATGATATTTTTTTACATCTATCCAATCATCAAAAACCGGCTTAATGCCCAAAGCTGCAGCTATAAACATGGGATATTGGGAAGATCCCTTTATTTCGCAATATTCCTTTCCAAAATTCTTAGGCTTGTATGGCCCAATTAGGCTCTTAGGCAAAATATTCATGCTTGGCAAGAACCAACTATTGTTTATAAAGATTTAGCAGGGTTAAGCCTTGTTGAAAATCTACGCTTCGCTTCGGGTTAGCAGCTTCAAATCTTCAATGTAAAATTTCAATGCTGACGTTCCCCGTAAGGGACTTCCCCCTTGTCAGCTTAATGTTCAACAAAATAAGATTTGACCTCATGCTGCTAACCGCATTTTCAACAAGGCTGCAGGGTTAAGTAAGATTAAGTGGCAAAATGAATGATGCCAGATATTCAGGATTGGGCTGCAACACACAATACTTTACTTAACCATTTAGCAGCAAGATTTTTAAAATAGAGCTGATGCCTAAGGCTATGCAATTAAGCAACGAGATATTCTTCACAAAGGAAAGGCTTAAGCAGCTTTATGGCGAGCATTCCAAGATGACTTTTTGTGATGCCATAGATGCGCTTATAAAAAAAAGCCTTTTGAATGCAGAAGAGTATGAGCTGCTTCAGATAATAACTTCAGATATTAGCTATTATCCTGAGTTCCTAAGAAAATCATTTTTCATATACCTTTCTAACGGGATTTTGCTGGAGACTGACAAAAACACGCTGTTCAAAATTAAAAACCAGATTTTGTTTGAGCTTGCGATAAGATATTTAGAGTGCAGCTTGGGGACTAAGGTAAATTATTTTAATGAGGATAAAAATTTATTCTCTGTATGCTTAAACAAAAGCGCTGGCATGAAATTTTATTCTGTAGGGAAAGAAGATGATAAGTATGTATTTTATAACGGCGAAGATGCGGTTCTCAGGCTAAGAAAAAACGGAAGCTGCGCAATTGACAGAGATATAGACTTTTTAGAAGATGACAGGAACCCGTTCAACGTAAATAATGACCACCCAGATGCTGAAAATTTTTCGGCTTATGACCTCGGAGGAATTGCAAAAGAGAGATGGGTGGAGCAGTTTAGAGATGCATATGGATTGATCAAGAAAAACGTGCCTGAGATTTATGAAGATATTTATTATTTTTTGGATGCAATAGTGCCGCATGGATATGTAAAAGGAAAGCAAAATTCATCAAGCTATTCCAAAAGCCCCGGAATATTGTATCTATCCTATACAGATAGTGATGCTATTCAGGCTGAGGCTATAATACATGAAGCGCACCATACAATATTTAATATAATAAACTGGAAACACGGGCTGCTAGACAATGATATGACACTTAAATACTATTCAGCATACAGGCCCGATGCCAGACATATGAAGGGCTGCCTTATCGGGCTGCATGCCTTTGCAGCAGTGCAGAATTTCTACTGCAAACTGTTAGAGAATGACCATAAATTTGTTGAAAAATTCTTTTTTTCCTATTTAAAGAATGAAAAGGCTATTGGTGTTATAGAGAAATACGCTGACTTCACTGAAACCGGAAGGTTATTGTTCCAGGACATCAAAATCAAGCATTATAATGACCAGGCGGAATTCGAATCATTAAAAAAAGAGCATTCTGAAATTTATGCCAAGATGGAAAATACAGTAAATGGGCACCTTGAAGAGGCCATAAAGAAGAATAAAGTATTATTGCATTAGCTATATTCCATTAACTGCGACTTGCAGCATCTTTTGCATATTGGGTGCTTTTTCCATTAGAGATTTTTCAATGGGTTATATGATAAGGGATAATAGTTATAAAGTTAAGGCACATTAAAATAGGGAAGGAGATGAAGTCAAGTTATGTGTGTTGCAAACTCTTCATTCTGCCCTCGGCAGTGAGATGCGACGAGCGACTTTTAGCGAGTCGCTCGTCGCTCGCAATTCACTACTGTTCAGCTCGCTGTCTGCCATTGAGATGCGAGTGAGCTAGCAAATTGCATGCGTAGCATGTCGCTGGCAGTTTGAACTCGCTCACAATTCACTGCTCACCTCGCGAAATTATTATACGTTTCTCACTTAACTTGGGATTATCAGGAAAGGATAAGTTTTATATATTTCAGAATATTGCCTTATAAGAGGTTTAAATGGACGTGCTTCTGCTTCATCCTTCAACTTTTAGAAAAAGTTATGGAGCTTATGCTGCTGCAGGAGGCAGGTCACAGCCGCTGGGAATCTGCTATATAGCTGCTGTTTTAGAGGAAAACAGCATAGATGCCGGAATTCTTGATGCAGACATTCTAAATTTAACATTTGAACAGACACTAGAGGACATTGAAAAAAAGAAACCAGAAATACTTATGATTTCTGTGCTTACAGCAACTTTTGACGGTTCTGTGGATTTAGCTAGGGCTCTGAAATCTAAAAATCCAGGAATTAAGATAATTGTTGGGGGCCCGCATCTGGCTATAGATCCTGAAGACACAATGAAAAATGATTGCTTTGATGTTGGGGTTATAGGGGAGGCAGAATATACAACTCTTGAATTGGTGCAGTGCCTGCTGAAAAATGAGGATTTTAGCAGAATTAAAGGCATCATTTATATGTCAAATGGCAATTTGGCAAAAACGGAGGACAGGGAGCTTATAAAAAATTTAGATGAGGTTCCAATGCCGGCTTACCACCTTCTTCCGCACCTGGGTTTGTATCATCCACAAATACATTCCTACAAGTATAAGCCGATAATAAGCATGGTTACTTCAAGAGGGTGCCCGCATAGGTGCATTTTCTGCGACCAGGGGGTTTTTGGAAAAACCTTCAGATATGTAAGCGGCAGGAAAATAGTTGACCAGATTGAAGAAGCGCAAAAAAAGTTTGGCGTAAGGGAAGTGATGTTCTATGATGATGTTTTTACTCTAAATAAAAGCAGGATTTATGAAATGTGCAGAGAGATTGAAAAAAGAAAGATTAAGATTGCATGGAGCTGCAGCGCAAGGGCGAACCATGTGGATAATGACCTGCTTAAAAGCATGAAAAAAGCCGGATGCTGGATGATAGGTATAGGGATAGAGAGCGGAAACCAGGAAATATTGGATTTTATAAAAAAAGACCTCAAACTTGAAAGGATAAAGGAGTCAGTAGAATGGGCAAACCAGGAAGGAATTAAAGTGAGGGGATTTTTCCAGATTGGGCATCCGAAAGAGACCAAAGAGTCCATAGAGGACACAATAAATTTTGCAACTTCGCTAAATCTGTATGCGGCTGACTTTTTGATAGCGACACCATTCAAAGGCACGGAATTCTATGATATTGCAAGCGAGCACGGGGATGTGGATGTATCAGACAAGTCTAAATTTTCAAAAATGTTTCCGGTATTTACTCCTTACGGGCTTACCAGAGAATACCTCTTTGAAAAGCAGAAAGAGCTGCATAAAAGGTTCTACCTAAGGCCATCCAAGATATTGGAGTATATATTGATGATAAAAAGCTTTTCCGATTTTAAGAGATATTTTGCAGGAGCAAAGATATTGTTAAGCTGATTGTCAGGAAGTAATCATTGCAATTGCTGCTTTTGCGGTTCTTTTAAGCTCTCCAATTGAGCGCATTCTATAGAGATATTTTGCTACAAAGCCAGGCCTGTAATAGAATTTGAAGTATGCTTTTTTGATATGATGCTCTATATCGGCATCTGTTAATTTAGTGTTTAATAAGGGCATTATCTGCCTCTTGTTCTCATCTAAAATAAATTCTCTCCAGTAGTCATGGCCATGCTGCTTTTTCCACTCTTCATAGATATCTGTCCCTGGCAGAATGCTGAATTTTGAGAATTGCGCATAATTAAGGTCCAGAGAGCAAGCTAAATTCACTGTGTCCTTGATAGTATTTTCTGTTTCGCCCGGGCAGCCTATCATAAAGTAGCCAAACCTGTCTATGTTGTGTTTTTTTGTCAGATCAATTGCTTTTTTTACTTGAGAAACTTGAAAATCTTTTTTAAGATTGTTCAAAACAGCCTGGTTTCCCGATTCTATGCCGAAGTAGATTCTTTTGCAGTTTGCTTTAGACATATACCCCAGCAGCTCGTCATCCACCCTGTCAACTCTGCTTCTTACACTCCAGTCAAATTTTAAGCCTGAATTTATAATTTCCTTGCATAAGTCAATCACGCGATATTTGTCTGTGGTGAACAAAGGGTCAAATATTTCAAATTCCCTGACACCATGATTATAGTAACATTCTTTGATTTCTTTTAGTATATCTTCTGCATTCCTTCCCCTGAAGTTTTTTGTCCTTTGTTCGCAGAATCCGCACCGGTATGGGCATCCGCGGCTGGTCATTATGGAAGTAAAATTTTTTTTTTGGGAGATAAAAGAAGAGTATAAATTATTTTGGAGGTATTTTCTTGCTGGAAATGGCAGATTGTTAAGGTCTTTTCTTGGCATTCTTGGAAGGGTAAAGATTACATCATCATTTTCCCTGAATGCGATTCCATGGACATCCTTTAATGGCGCATTGTTTTTAACAGCATCCAGCAATTCCGGCAATGTGTCTTCTGCCTCACCGATTAAAGCAATATCAATCTCCTTATGAGCCAAAGTTTCTTTTGCATAAAGATTTAAGTGAGCTCCGCCTACTATTACTTTTGTGCTTATATTATCTTTTACATGCTTTATCCAAGAAAGGTTTTCATGAAACATATAAGTGGTAATTGTCATAAAAACCATATCCGGAGAGAAAGCTTTTAACCTTGCAATGATTTCTTTGGGTGTCAATTTTAAAGCATTTCCATCTATAAATTGGATTTCGTGCTCATTTAAAGAGTCTGCAATTCCAGCCACATATGCCAGGCTTAACGGCGGAAAAATGCCGTAGTTTTCTGCCACTGCCTTTATATTTGGCTGGTTCTCCACTGCTGTAAAAGTCGGGTATAGGAAAGAAAGCTTCATATGAGCCTACTTGCAGGAATGGTTATATATAATTTTCTAAATCACGCTGGGAAGGTTTTTATAGGTGGTGTCTATCATATAGCATATGTACATGCTGTTGCTTTTCTTTTTGATTTTGGTTGTAATCAACTTTAAGTATATACTAAAACCATTTAAAAAAATAGACAGAAAGACCGGAATTGCCCTTGGGGCTATTTTGCTTTTCTTTTTTGTTTTGTACTGGTTCTTTATCCCAAATGTTCACAGGATTTATGGGGATGAGCCTGCTATTTTGGCAAATGCGGGGTATAAGCACGAAAGATTAGTGGAAAAGTCTTCCATTACGGCAATTTACAGGATTGGATTTGAGATTTTTGGGTTTGATAACATTGTTGCCATAAAATTGAATTTGGCCATCAGCATATTGAACTTATTTTTGCTATTTTACCTGCTTCATATCCTGTTTGGGGATAAATTAATTGCATTATCGACTCCAATTTTTCTTGGCATAAACAAGACTTACATGACTTATGCTGCAAGCTCTTATAACGTTATGATTTCTTTGATGTTTGCCTTGCTTTCTTCAATATTCTTCTGGCTCTTTTTAAGGTATGGCAAGGCTTCTTTGAATCTGCTGTTTCTGGCATCTTTTATGCTTCTGGCTATAAGCAGGCTTGAATTTGCGTTATTGATTGTTCTATTCCTGATTTTTTGGGTAATTGCCAAGAAAAGAAAGCTTAATCTTGCAAAAGAGAATATTCTTTATTGGCTAAAGCATGGTCTGCTATGGCTGGCAGTTTTGTCGCCATTTTTTTATTTAGTGTATATGCCGGAGGCTAACGAGAAAGCTATTGTATTGGAAGATTATTCATCTATTAGATTTGGCCCGGGAAATATAATGCCGAATTTTACAAATGCTTTTCTGCCGATGTTTGAATCGCATATTATTGGAAATTATATGCTTTTGACTATTATATCGGCTCTAATCGCTTTATACTGGCTCTCTAATAAGAGAATGCTGGTCCAAGGATTTTTTATGCTTTCTGCAAGCCTGTCCCTCTTGTTTTTTTACCTTAATAATGTTTATTACGCAGATTGGTACAATGTTACGATTTTTGCTTATTTGTTCTTTGTTTTCGGAATATTATTTTCGACTCTTGTTGGGAGCAAGAATGCCATTATTCAGATTTCATCTGCTATTCTTTTTGGGCTGATTATCCTAGTTGCCTCAAGCAATTCAATAGTTTCTATAAATAAAGAAGTTAGGGATTATTACTACCTGACAACTAAAGCGCCAGAAATTTTAGAGAAAGCTATCCCAAAAGAATGCGTTGTTATAACCCCATACGCTCCAAATGTTAAGATGGGCACCAATATCAATGCAATAAACAGTGTTGAGGCTGTCAAGAACATGAAAATGCTGCAGGATTATAGCTGCATGTATTTTTTTGAAGACTATCTATGCCATTTAAGCCGCGCAAATTCCGGGATGAAGGAGGATTGCGACTTTTTTAAGGAAAATTATAAGATGCGCCCTGAATTGGTGATTGGCAAAAAGAAATCCAGCTTGGAATATGCGCTTTATAGGTTTGGCAGCGGGAATAATTCTAAAGTTGCGAAAATATTGATTGATTAATCATTTTATTAAATATACTGTGCTGTTTATTATCATATTTTTTGAAGGTATTCTTATCATTGATGTGTCGATATAAGTGTACATTGTAAGATTGTATCTTTCTTTAATGCTCTTGCAATGATTAATTCCTTCGGGGTATGCGCAGCTGAGGTCATCAACAAAAAGGTAACACTTATCTCTCAGGGAGCTTTCAGATTCATTAAAGGTGCCTATATTTATTGAAGCAAGATTTGTTGCAGCAGTAAACTTATCCGGATGCGGGGACACTATTATGCAGTTTTCAGGAATTATATCGCTCAAAAATGCAGGAACTCTTGTATCGAAGTAGTATTTATTTGCGCTTTCTGAATGCTTTACTTCATCAATGTATTTTAGTGCATAGCCAAATTGCATTATGAACAAAACTGCGAAAAGAGACAGATAAACCAAGGGCCTTAGGCTCTTTGACTCTGCTTTTTCTATTGTAGATACTATTCCAAAAGCCATAACTAAGTATAATATGGAAATGCTATAATGGAACAGCCTACCACCGTAAATATGGGTGTAACTTAAAGAAAAGTATAGAATGATGAAGAGGAAAGATGTTGATAGAATTACCAAGATATCCCATTCTTTTTTTATCAAAATCAAAATTAATCCAAGGAAAAAAATAGCAATTAAAATATAATTGAGGCTTAAAAGCTCTGCTGAATTAAGTATGTTATAAGATAGGTTATCTATAGTGAATCTTGTGTTTGGATAGTTTTCAATTTCTGATATGAACATAATGCTCTTTAGAAACGGCAGAGTTAAGAAAAACAGGAATACCAGCCATGGAACCCATATATTGAGCTTTTTAAGCTTGCTTTTATTGCTTTTTAAGTATAAAAACAGGAGGAATGGAATAAGCAAAAATATCTCTGCCCTTAATAGAGTCAGATATAAAATGGAAGCCATGGAAAGGTACAAAGCATCCTTATTGCCAGAATTTAAGTGCAAAAAAAAGCTGAATAAAGCAAGGACTATAAAAAAGAAAACCGGAGTGTGGTTATAAGCTGAAAAGGAATAAAAGATGTGGGAAGCATTGAATGCAATAAGAGATGTTGCAATAATGGAAACCCAGTGATTTCTCGTTAATGCACAAGAGAACAAGAAAAATAAAAAAAGGGCTAAAATGCTGATTAGTATCATTGTCAACATAGCTACCCTATAATCTGCCCCTAATACCAGGAAAGAAGGGACAAGCAAAAGACCATTTGGCACGAAATTATATCTTAAATCTTTAAAGTCGGAGTTTAAAATATTTTTAGCTGCCTCAATAGGGTAATAATCATCCAGATAAAGAGAAAAATAATTTGGGTATATGAATGCCTTGATAAAAAAAGATGATACGAGCAATAATGCCAAGAGCAGCAAAATCCGTTTCGGGATTTTCAGAAAGTATTTTTTAATTGTTGGAAAAGAAAAGTAAGAAAAGTAAAAAATAGCAAGAAGGTTCAATATGCTGAAAAACAGTATTGCGGTTGAAAATAGCATTTTGCTTTGTCAGTATTTTTTAAATGTTTTTATTTAGCATGCATTCAGATTATTTCATTTAGATTTCTAAGTTCTGCGAATTCCACTTTAATGCCAATCTTAGATGAGTCTAATACTGCTGTTTAATTTCGTCATATAACTTGTTTTCATGATCATTTATCAATTCTACTATTTCTTTACAGCTCTCTTCTTTTAAAGAGGAAATAAAGAGCCCAGTTACATTTATTCCGGAATCAGCTATCTTTTTCCAGATTAGCGCCCCTTTCCCATAGATTAAAGCGTTATAATAATTTGGATTTTTCCTTCTGATATCTGACAAATCCGACTCATCCATAAAATAGACAGAGCTAAAATTTTGTAAATTCGAAAGTTTGTATAAGTGTTCAGAAAAAACTTCATCTAGGAATCCTTTTCCTTTGAGTCCTGATTTAAATTGAGAGTAATATTGCATATAGGCAGCCATTCCTTCCCTATAAAAGATATTGCTTATGCAGGTTACGTTTGAAAGTTGCCAAAGATGAAAGAACTCATGCGCAATAAAATTAATGTCAAATCTATTAGCAAATAGGCCAGAGCTAATTGCTCCAAATTGCCTTGCAGAAGAATAGGTTATAGTATAATTTGTTTTCAGTTTAGCAGGTTTGCCAAATTCTTTGTAATAATAGTCAAAGATTGTTAAGACATCAATACAAATTGATTCTGTCCATAAAAAATCTGGGCCGGATAGCATTGTTAATTCAAAATCACCATAATTCTTAGAGCACCTGTTTTCAGTATTTCCAAAAATAAAATATGAATCAAATAGATCTTTTTCTGAAAATGCAAAGTTTGTGCTTGCTCCTTTTATTGAATTAAAGACTTTTTTATCCACCTCAGAAAAGTCTATATAATACTCGATACTTTGATTTTCAAATCTCGGGAATAAAAAAATGCTTTCAGAAATTCCAAATGATTCAGATAAGGTAGCGTAAGGATTTTCTTTATACCAAAAAATTGGAAAATTTACATGATAGTCTCCAGATGGCATAATACTCCGTTCTATGCCTTGCTCTAGTGAGAATGGGTAACCTCCATTGCCATTATTAAAATGCATCTTTGGATTCAATAATCTTGCATAGTTATTAGAATTTGAAAAATTGCTCGATAAAGTTAAAATGGAATCCTCATCATAATTTTTAACATCCATAATTAATCTAGAATAGTTTTGATGTTTAACGCTAATTTCGACTATGCCATCAGGAATATACATTTGATCTGTGGTGTCATTCCTGTCTAAATCCGTATCGGGTTGAGTGATTATGCCACTTTGGTACTGTTCCTTATCTGAACTTTCTTTGGTTGGTAATACATTGCTGCCTAAATTAATCTTGAATAAATGATAATTAGAGCCTACCTTTGTAAACCTTTTTTCTTCGGTATGATTGAAAATCTCCAGCATTTGCTGGCACCTGTTTTTTGAGAAGTGTGAAGGTGATATTGGAGGATCCAAGCAATAGCCGTCATGGAAATAGTAAATACAGCCATTATTCTTGAGAAAATTCTGCACGGCAGCATAATTATCAAGGATATTCTGTGTTGGCATGCCCTTAAGTTTTGAAACAGAAGCTGTTACAGTTGGCCATTCGGATATTATATAGCAGCTTTCCGGAATTCGATTCTCTATTTCCATAACGCTTTTGGTCTGCAAGATTTTATTGGCGTCTTTTTCATAAGTCTCCATGTAAGCTGCGTTAAAGCCGATTATAAATGCAATTGATAATGCAAGAATAGATAATTTTTTGATGTTTGGCAGGTACTTAAAAGTATTGGTTAATTCTTCTAAAGAATAAGCTGAAATTATTATAAGAAATGCCCCGGGAAGCAGGGCCATTCTGCTCTCACTGGCAATAGGCAGATACAAAGTAAAGAAGAAAAGAAGAGGAATTATTGCATATGCAACCAGGCTCTTTGGGATGCTTTTAGCGAAGATAACCCACACTAATGTCAGCACGATATACAGATAATTAAATGATATCGCTCCCAAAAAACTAAAAAAATTCAGGTAATAGAAGTCAGCAGCATGCCCAATAAAAAAAGGGCGGAAAATATTTATGAAAAATATTTCCGAAAATACCATGGTTGCTAAGGCTAAAGTCATAAGTAAGCCGTAAAATTTTTTTAGTGGATAAAAAAAGCTAGTTTTGGAAATAGAAGTATTTATGTATGCCAAAAGAAACAATAAAATAAGTATTATGTTCTCGTATCTTATTAATATTGTTAGAGCTAGCAAAAACGACATGAGAAGCAAAAGTTGTTTTTGCCTGGTTTCGAGGAATAAAATCAAAGAAATGGCAGTTGATAAAACAAAAAACAAAGCAGGATTATTTGTCTCTGCCGAATTTGACCAGGATATATAAATGGGGGTGAAAGCCAGCAAAAAGGCAGACCATAAAGCTATATTCTCGTTTTTTGATATTAGATAGGCAAAAATAAAAATTAGGCCTATTGCAAGGCTGCCAAGGATACTGCTAAAAAATAATGCAATACTGTTGCCAAGATCAAATATTCTGTATAATATTGACAGCAAAAGCGGCCATGCTGGAGGTTTAGGTATTACATTGCAAACTTCATTTATGCTTATAGGATTGCCGCTGAATTCATAATAGCAGCTTAGCAGTTTTTGCTTTTCATTTATATTTTTTGCCGCTTCCAGATACCAAGGCTCATCAATATACATATGATGGTAAAGCGGGAATATGAATAACCGTAAAATAGTACCCAATGTTAAAACTATCAAAAGAATAATCCATGTTTTTCTTTTTATTCCTTTAAAATGCTGCTTAATTGCATTAAGATTGATGTAATGTAGCGCAAAGAGTATCGCTATGAGAATAAAATATATTACGAAGACGATATAGTTTCTGTAAAGCGCTATAAAATCCACAGGCAAGACTAACTGGACTATTTTTATAAATGTTTTCAATTATGTGGAAACCTACAATTTGCTAACACAAGATTTAAATTAACTGTAAAAACCAGAATTTTTGGCTGTATGGCAAACAACAACATCCATTATTCGAAAGAATTTGAGAAACTTATAGAGGATAAGGAAAAAACCAAATATCTTATTGAAGGAAACCGAGTTATTGGTGTTGATTTTAAGCAATGGGAAAAAATACGGTTCTTCATTTCAAATGCAATCAACAAAGACGGCAGGATTCTTGATATTGGCTGCGCAAACGGTTTTCTGCTCAGGTGCCTTCAGGAATGGTGCAATTATAAGCTGGAGCCTTATGGGATCGATATAAATCAAAAGATTATACAACAAGCAAAAGAGCTATTTCCATCATATTCTGATAACTTCGTATGCGAAAATTTTTGGAATCTGCTGAATGGCAACTCAAAGCTCTCTAAAGGTTATTTATCTAACAGGTATGACTTCGTATATTTTAATGTAGGGGATAATCTAAAATTCGAAAAAGAGACAGAGATATCTGCAATCAGATATATGCTTGGTATGGTTTCTAATGGCGGAAGATTAATTTTGGGTTTTTGTAATTGTTTTGGCTTAAGCAATGAGGGCAGGGAAAAAATCAAAAGGTTGGAAGAATCGGGATTTGCTTTCTCTAACATCCAGGAAAATTCTACGAATGATATCATAGCCTGGATTGATAACTTTGCATGAAGTTGATTATCTATTCTTTGAATATTATACGGCTTCGAATAAAAGGCCATTTTTGCCATGATTTATGCCATAATCAAAAAGTTGTTGGTTTAGAATGCATAATGCCACGCGAGGTATAAATTGGTTGCAAAATTTGTAAGGTGCCTGACAAGTTTGATTCTTTTCAGTTTTAACCGCTGGAGTGGTTTGAGTGGGAAGAGTGGGAAGAGTGGGAAGAGTGGGAAGAGTGGGAGCTGTGGTGAGAATGTGAGCCTGTGACAGCAGATGTCACACCATCGTCAGTAGAAGCCAAGGTAATTGAGCCTGCTTCAGCGTCCTTTGATGCAAGCAGCATTGAAGCGGCAATTGTCCCCACAAAAGTCCCAATAGAGACCATGGACTGCTTTGAGATTGTGCCTTTCTCTTCTTTGAGGAAAGAGGAAACTTTCTTCTTTAATCTTGGTATCAAGTCTTTTTTGTCCATTTTATTGCTGCATCAGCCCTAAAGCATAGTTATAAAACTCGTATGCTATCTCATTTAAATCTTTAATTGAATTTTCCTCTTTGGGCTTTAGGTTTATTAGTATCTGATTTTCAGTTTCTTGATGCATTATCACCCAAAAATTTTCGCTGAAGTCTTTGGATGCCTGCAACAGGTGTTTTTGATCATAGATTGGTATATTAAAGCTTAAAGTTACGCTTTTATCGTTTATATCCGTTTCTATAGGGCTCATTTTATTATCTTATGGGTTTTCTCCCCATAAAGTTGAAATTCCAAGTGGGTCTTCAATTGATGCATGCCTTAATTCCTCAAGGTTTGTCTGTATTCGGGATATGTTCCTGTTAATTGAAGATTTTTTTAAGGCTATTTGGTACTTTTTAATTGCGTCTGCCACGATACTGCTTTCCTGCTCTTCATTTTTTTCCGCTTCCCTGCTAAAAGATTTATTTATCAATTCGTTGCTGAATTCCCTTCCAATAGCCTCTAAGCCTAAATTCCGGCCTTTTGGCTCAAGCTTAACAATGTAATTTTCTTTGTTGTCTTCACCAAGATTAATTTTTGCTTTGGCTGACATAGAGCCAGAAGCTGCATTGATCGCTTCTTTGGGATATAGAGATTTGCTTAGGGTCAGAGTAATACTAGTTCCTTCAGGGCTGAAATCCATATTCATTATTTTTTTAAGCATTTTGTTATAGAGTTGCGCTATCTAATAACTTTCTTAGACCATTCCATAAATAGCCCTTTCTCAAACCCATTTTCAGCTATCTTTTCAAATATAAACCTGCATTGGAGCTTATAAATCTGGTATTCGGAATGCATGGATATATTTGGAATTATTGTTCCCTGGTCCTGGTAGACTTTTACCGGATGCACGCCTCCCCAAGGCCTAAAAGCGGAGTTATAGGCAATTAAATCAATAAAAGATGAAGCCCAGACATTTATATTATCTTCAGAGCCTAGAACATCTTTTGGATCCTGGTCCACATTCCCTATTTTGAATACCGGCTCAGGTATCATCCTGCCTTCGTCAGAATTAAAGACAGAGCCGTCAAAGTTATACAATAGGTTGGACCTGCCCATCCCCGTAGGGCTCATCAGTTCAACATACAATGGGTCTTTGTTTCTTAGAATCTTGCAAACCAGATTATATGCTCCCCTTTCCATTATATCTATACCTCTTTTGTTCAATTCAAAAATATAATCCATGGCTCTGGCCCAGAATTCGTAAAATTCCTGCGGAGAGTAAGAAAGCTGCGGCCATTTGCTTAGTGCATCGCCAAAATTATGCACGGGCCTGAGGTGCAAGATCGGTATTCCTAGGTCGACATATGCGTCTACGATTTCTTTAGGGTTATTTAAGGCCAGCTTTGTTATTGTTGCAAGGATGTCAACTCTTTTGTTCAAGCCGCGCTTTTTGTAATATTCCTTAATGTGCAATATCCTGTCTTTTGTCATCTGGAAAGTATTCTCTCCAAGGGCCGTTTTTCTGTTGGCATCGTGTATATCAATTGACCCATCAAGAGAAGTGCATATAGAGACATCATGGTCTGTAAGAAATTTCAATTTTTCCTCATCAAGAAGGGAGAGGTTTGAAACAATGCATATATGGAGATCTTTTTTGAAAATTTTGTTTAATTTTCTGGATTTCTCCACAACGAGCTTGACAACCTTCCAATTCAGCAAACACTCTCCTCCCTGAAATTCTATTGTTAAATGAGGGCCGGAAGACAGAAAGATAAATTTAACAATTTTTAAAGCTGTTTTAGCACTCATTAGATCTCTTCCCTGGGAGACTCCAGCATGGCAATACCTGCAGCGGTAATTGCACATGTTAGTTGTATTTATCATATGCAATGATGGCTGCAGGAACAAATTTCTGTTTATCCCGGAATAAATTTTTATAGCCTCGCTATAGTCTTCATCCTCAATTATTATCCCGGATTCTTTCAGTTTGCTGTATAAAATCTCATTTTCAAAGAACGTGTTAGACCTAAGCAAGCAGAATTCCTGCTCATCAAGAAATATCCAGCCGCCGAAATAGCTCGTAACAATAAATTTATCATTGCTGAGTTTTTCAGCTGCGTAAGGCAGAATCCTTGTTTTTATCTCTAATGCTTTATTTACCATTCGAATAATATAGATTTATAATTTGGTTTCCTGTTCTATTTCTTGCTCCAATTTCTTGATTTCCATTTCTTCCTCCATTGTGAGTGGCTTTGGAACAATAGAAAAAAGCGCTCTCTGAAGCACCATGCTTATTATATCCTTATTCTTTTCAAATTGGTTGAAATAATTGGTGACAGACAGAAGCTCTTCAAAAAATCTCCTGGCAAATTCTTCAAGATTTTCTTTTTTGTCCTTAGGTTTAGCAATAACCATTATCTCAGTTTCCTTGTCTCCATCCAGTATAAAATAAAACCTATCAAGAAATATGTAGGCCGTAGCATATACCCTTTCAAGGGGATAAATCTTTGGATTTATCCTTAGTATTAATTCACCGCTATTTATCTCGAAACCTGACCCCATAAGGCGATATGGAATAAAGAATGTATAAAAAGGTTTCTATGACTATAGCCTTGTTGAAAATCTCCGTTTCACTTCGGGTTAGCAGCTTCAAATCTTCAATGTAAAATTTCAATGCTGACGTTCCCCGTAAGGGACTTCCCCCTTGTCAGCTTAATGCTTAACAAAATAAGATTTGACCCCATGCTGCTAACCACATTTTCAACAAGGCTTATGACTATAAGAACAGCAATCTTCCTTTCAGCAAAATAGTCAATATAGCCCCAATAAATATAAACGGGGCGAAAGGCACGGTCTTGGAAACCATTATGGTGTGGTCATTGATTATTCCTTCACTATGCAGTCTTTTTACTTCAGTCACTTCTTTTTCTGTCAATCCTTCAGAAAATGTTGGGAAAAGAAACTTTTCTTCTGCGCGTTCAGTTATTGCAGCCAAAAAGCTCACGGGCATTATCTTTTTTTTCTTATAAGCTCCATCTTTATTGATAAAATTTTCTGCAAGTATCATTCCCGGCTTTAAATCTTCAATGTAGATAGGATGAGAAAAAAGCTGGAATGACAGGTTTAAAATAAAATGCCTGATGAAGAAAAAAAGGAGCAGTACAGAGATAAAATAATACAAAAACTGCAATGTAAATATTCTGCCATGATCAAAAGCAAGCGCTATTATAGACAGGGTTATGCCTACTTTTTTGGGCTCAATTTTGAGGATATGCTTAAAAAGGTAGAAAAGCAAGAAGATGAAGATTACAGAAGCAAAAGCATTATAGACGTAGGGAAATAAACTGAATATTTTGGTGAAGAACACCAATCCGAGCCATGAAAAGGGGAACATGAACATAAGATTATCAAAAAGAAACTTTGGTTTCAGGATTTCTTTCAGTATTCTAATCTTTAGCTTAATGCTGGTTCTAAAAAGAATATTAAAAGTGTAAAAGACGACAAAAGGCACGAATGTATAGACCAATATGCTAAAAGATGGAAAGTAGTTGGTCAGGTTTATGTTATAGAAGGACAGGGGCACTAAAGCTGAATAAGCCAAAAACAGCTTGGCATCTCCTGCGGACCATAAGTTGCAAATCCATATGAAGAAGCCAATAAGCAGGGAAAATGCTATATTGATAAAGTACCTAATGATATAATCCTGGTTTATTGCCTTGTCTTGAATGCTTAAGAGAAACACTGCTAAAGATAATGCCAAGAATGAATAAGCTAAAGAAAAAATAATCCATTTGTTATTTATTCTGCCAAATTTTATGTCTTGGTAAGAAGTAGTAAGACCTACAAAAGCCAAGGCTGGCAAGAAAAGGATAGATAACAAATCAAGCATGATATAGCTGATTTATGAAGATATTTATAGGTTTTGTTTTAGCCTAGGCTAACAGCATTGATAACAGAATCATTGGGATAATCGTAGATTATAAGCCTTTTTTGGTACCTTAGCAAGAAATCCCCTACCTTTGCATCTGCATAAACTTCAGGAAACTGCTGTTTTAAAGTAGCCAGACTATTGGCATCAAGCTGGCCTCCAATTGGCTGCTCATTACCCAGATCAGATAGCTCAGGATGCGCATTTAACTTGGCAAAAAATTCTGCGGGCAACTGGCCCTGCTGCGGCTGCTGCAAAGAAACAGTGCCGGATATAACATTCTGGTCATAGTTAAAGACCGCAATCTTATCTGTATACTGCACGATAAATGATCCAATAAATGAATTATCCAAGCCCGTTATCTGGGACTGTAAGTTAGCAATATTATTCTTGGTTATTTGGATGATATTTAATGGCGATATGCCGACATACGCCTTCATTTCGTCATGCGATGTTAGCTTGCTGAGAAAATCATTTACGTTTATAGTCTTTGGAATTAGGGATTTTTTTAATTGGTTTATGCCATTCAAAGACAATATCCCTATAGCTAATGATGCTATTATCAAAAGAATGATTATGTAGTGGAATGTTGCGGTCTCATGCAAAGGCTCCCTATAAGAATAAGATGAGCTGCCTGATAAACTATCACCCCTCTTCATGGTATATGTTAAATTACCGCTAATATTTAAAATTTGTGAAAATAAGTAAGGATTCAGTATCCTGAAGGATTTTTCAGGATTGTTTGCAATCCCTGAAGAACATTTTCTTTCCTTAGCCTTAAAGTCTGAATAATTGACAACAGCATTGCTGTTGTATTTGCTCCTCTAA
>Ga0209541_10007497_pt1 | contig 18333 bp, 18 predicted proteins | sample RifCSPlowO2_01_FD_184027 | JGI IMG/M metagenome (GOLD analysis project Ga0209541, IMG submission 184027) | Groundwater microbial communities from Rifle, Colorado - Rifle CSP2_plank lowO2_0.1 (SPAdes) (version 2) | ecosystem: Environmental > Aquatic > Deep subsurface > Groundwater | place... | reverse complement strand
GGCGGCGAGGTTGTTTACGCGGGCAGCGTGGCGGGACTTCTCAAATCCGGCCAATCGCTCACGGGACAATATTTGAGCGGACGTTTCCATATTCACGCGCCTTCGCGTCGGCGCAGTCTGGAAGGATCAAAATATCTGAAAGTCGTGGGAGCGCAGGAAAATAATCTTCAAAACATCGACGTTCGCATCCCGCTGGGAAAATTTGTCTGTGTGACCGGCGTTTCCGGATCGGGCAAATCCACCCTGGTCAATGATGTTTTATTTAATGCCCTTGCCCAGAAGATTTATCGCGCCCGGGAGAAACCGGGGAAACACAAAAAAATTGAGGGAATAGAACATATCGACAAGGTGATTGTCGTAGACCAGTCCCCGATCGGCCGAACACCGCGGTCGAATCCGGCGACCTATACGGGGGTGTTCAGTCATATCCGGGATATTTTCAGCCGCTTACCCGAGGCGAAGATCCGCGGTTATAAATCCGGGAGGTTCAGTTTTAACGTCAAAGGCGGCCGTTGCGAGGCTTGTCAGGGCGACGGCATTTTAAAGATCGAGATGCATTTTTTGCCCGATGTGTACGTGACGTGTGAAACCTGCCAGGGCAAACGCTTCACCGAGCAGACGCTCGCCATTGAATTCAAGGGCAAGAATATTGCCAGCGTCCTTAATCTGTCCGTGGCACAGAGTATGAAATTATTTGAGAATATTCCCCGGATACAGAAAACCCTGCAGACGCTCAACGATGTCGGCCTGGGGTACGTGCGATTGGGTCAGTCCGCGACAACGCTTTCCGGTGGAGAAGCGCAGCGGGTCAAGCTGGCCAGCGAATTGTGCAAGGCCTCAACGGGGAAGACGTTTTACATCCTGGATGAGCCGACCACGGGATTACATTTTGCCGATGTCGATAAACTTCTGCAGGTTCTGCAGCGGCTGGTGGAAAAAGGTAATACCGTCCTGGTCATCGAGCATAATATGGAAGTCATCAAAAACGCCGATTACATCATTGACCTTGGCCCCGAAGGCGGGGATAAAGGAGGGAGGCTGGTTTTTGGCGGCGTCCCCGAGGAGTTAATCAAACACAAGGAATCGTATACGGCGAAATATTTGAAAGAATATCTGACATAAACCTGTTATAATGCCGATTAATGTTGAAACGTTCTCATCGTTATATGCGTATTCTTATCCTCTTTTCTGCCGGAATCTTCTTTTGGGCGGCGATGGCCGGTTCGGGGCTGGCCCAGCCCAGTGAAAAGGAACTGTTTCTCGTTGCGCAGAAAGCTTTCGAAGACGGCTTTTACGACGTCGCCATGCGCTATATCCAGCAGCTCCAGGAGCAATTTCCCCAAACCGACCGGCGTGTGGAATCCAACCTTTTGCTGGGCCAATGCTATTTTTTCAAGGGACAATACCTTAAGGCTTACAATATTTTTCATGATCTGCTCCAGGAATCTGCGTTCAAGGATGCTACGTTGTTTTGGCTGGGGGAGACTTACCTTAAAGGCGGCGATTACGTCCAGGCCGAGGAGCAATACAATCAATTGATCAAGCTGTACGCAGATTCTATCTATACGCCTCAAGCGTATTATGCTTTGGGGTGGGTTCATTTTGAACAAAGCCGACTGGAGAAAGCCCAAAAAATATTCATAGAACTTATTCAGAAATTTCCGGAGCATCAGCTGGCGGAAGAAGCCCATTTTAAGATCGGCGAGATCGCGTTTCAGCGGCAACAATACGAAGACGGCAGCGGTTATTTCAAGGATTATATCGGACGCTATCCGCACTCGACCCACCAGGCCGAGGCTTATTTTTATATGGGTGAGTCGGCGTATTATCTGGAAGACTTCTTGACGGCGGTGACATATTATGCGGAGGCGGAAGAACTGGCTTACGATCATAAATTGGCTCTTATGGCCAAAGTGAGCCTGGGATGGAGTTATCTGAAGCTGGAAAAGCTTAAACTGGCCCAGCAATATTTTGACCAGGCCTATTCTTATGCCCGGGAAAAAGGGATCCTTTCCGATGATGTCCTTTTGGGCCGGGCAAGTCTTTATTCCGCGATGGAGGAATATCAAGAGGCGCTTAAGTCGTATGCCGAGATGATCGAAAAATTTCCTAACAGCAAAAAGTTGAGCGACGCTTATCTGGGGCAGGCGAATATTTATTATTTACGGGAAGATTATGGCAACGCCATCGACTCTTATCAGAGCATCATCAGCCGGTTCGCTGCGCAAAAAGATTATGTCGATATCCTGGAAAAGGCCCATTTTGGACTGGCTTGGTCGTATCTCAAGAGAGGCAACATCGACGAGTCAATCAAGAATTTTGAACTTATCAAGAATACGACGACCAACAAGACCGTGAAGATCAGCGCCCTGACCCAGATCGGCGACGCTTATCAGGACGTTGGACAGCTGGACAAGGCGGTGGAGATTTATGACGAGATCCTCCGCGATTACCCGGAAAGTCCTTATACCGATTATGTTCAGTACCGGCAGGGCATTGCGTTATTGAAGAACAAAAAAATTGATGCCGCTACGCTGTCATTGCGCAGCCTGAAGACTAATTTTCCGAAAAGCAAATATCTTACCGACGTCGATTATTATCTCGCGCTCGCGTATTTTAAAAAAGGGGATTGGAGCACCACCCGTGACCAGATCGTTGAGTTTATCGGCGCCGTTACCAAAGAAAATCCGTTCCTGGCCGAGGCCCAGTATATTCTCGGACTGTCTTATTTAAACCTGCAGGATTACGCGAACGCCCTGAAAACTTTTCAAATCATTGTCAAAGATTATCCCAATGAGACGGCAATGATAAAAAACGTTGAGATGAGCATGGCCAAATGTTATTATAAAATTGGTGATGTTAAGGAAGCCATCAGGCGCTTTACTGACCTTATTGCCGCGTATCCGCAGACGGTGATCGCCCAGGAAGCGATGATCTGGTTGGGCGATCATTATCTGGAGTCGGCCGATTATGACTCTGCGGTTGTTCATTACCAGCAATTTATTGAACGTTTCCCGGGAAGTCCCAAATTAAGTTTGGTTTTCTACGAGCTGGGTCAGGCCTATCAGGCCAAGGGGGAATACGATCAAGCCGTGGGAGTGTACAAACGGGTCAATAATCCCTCTGACGGGGAATTGCATACCAAGGCCCGGCTGGCCATCGCCGATATCTTTTCCCGGGAACTTGATTCGGCATCCGCCCTGGAAACATATCAGGATATCATTAAGACTTCACCGGAATTCAGGCGCGACGCCTTCATCAAGATGGCCGAGGTCTATCAGAAAAATCAGGACCCTGGGAAAGCCATTGCGGCCTATCAAAACGCTTTAAGTGCTCCTAAAGGATTTGGGGAAATCAAAGATGTCGAGTTGCAATTTGCCATAGGCGATCTGCAGGAACTTTCCAACAAACTGGATAAGGCCGTCGAAGAATATCTGAAACTGGCGTATTTGTACCCGAAGGAAACGGCCTGGATCGTCAAAGCATACCTGCGGGCGGGACGCATCTTTGAGGACACCGAAAAATGGGATGATGCAAAAATGGTTTATCAAAAGATCATCCAGTATAAAACCGATGAATTGAAGTTCGCGCAGGAGCGCATGGACTGGATCAACGAACATATTTTTAAACAGCCATAACGTAAAATAAGAACGAGGAGGTTGGCATGGGTGGTGTATGGGGAATGAACGCGTGGGAACTTATCAAAATGGGCGGACCACTCATGGTCCCTATTTTGTTATGTTCTTTATTCGCTTTGGGGATCGTCATTGAGAAATTAATCCATTTTTCAACGATCCAGACAAACGCGGCCCAATTAAAAGCAAATGTTTTCGGTCTTCTCAAGAACAACAAAATTAAAGAAGCCGTCCAGTTATGTGACGCCCATCCATCCCCTATTGCCAAAATTTTGAAGGCAGGCGTGCTGAAATTCGGCACACCGCGGGAAGAGATCAAGGAAAGCATGGAGGACACCAGTCTCTTTGAAATTCCCAAACTGGAAAACCGGCTGGGGGCTCTGGAGACGATTGCGCATATTTCGCCACTGTTGGGACTTTTGGGAACCGTGACCGGGATGACGACCTGCTTTCATACGATTCAGGTGAGGGCGGCATCTCTGAACCCGGTCACGCCGGGGGATTTGGCCGGAGGGATAGGAGAAGCCTTGATCACCACGGTGGCCGGCTTGATGGTGGCCATCCCGACGTTCGTGGCGTATAACTATTGCGTGAGCCGCATCAGTCGATTTACCCTTGAGATGGAACGGGCCGCGACCGAGCTGGTCAATTTTATGTGTCACATGGCCGAAGCCGGCACTTTCGAGCAAACAGTCTAAAAGGTTACCAGACATGAGATTTAAAAGGCATAACAAGCTTGAACATGGGTTACGGCAGATCGATATTGCCCCGATGATCGATTGTTTTTTTTTGCTTCTTATCTTTTTTATGCTCACTTCATCATTTACGCTCCAGTCCGGTATCAATGTGAAGCTGCCTAAAGCGGTGACCAGCGACGTAATCCAGGATCAGAATGTCCTTGTGACGGTTACCAGCGAAAACGTTATTTATCTCAACGGGACAGTCATCACGCTTAAAGAGTTGAGCCAGAAATTGAAAGAATCCAACTATAAAACCAAGCCTTTGTTGATCAGATCCGACCGTAGGGCCTCGGTCGGGCGCATTGTTGACGTGTGGGATCTGTGCCGGAATTTGGGGATTGAACGCATCCATATAGCCACTAACCAGGATCAATGAAGCAGCTTTGTGTATCCGTGCGATACCTTCCATTTAAAGCGCTTTTTATTTCGCTGGTTATTCATCTTGCTGTCTTAAATGTTTTTATATTTACTGTTCCTTTGTCGCGCGAGACTTTCCAGCCGGCGTTCATTTTTTTGGGGTCGATTTTGAAACAGCAGGACGTGGGCGATATTTCGCCGTCAGGAGAAAGGACGGACGAATTTTTGCCGGCTGCTAATGATTTTTCCAGTGAGGGCGCAGAGAATTTTTTGCATTCCTCCGAAGGCGCCGGGCGCCGGTTTATCCAGGGGGCGTCCCGGGAACCCGTTTCTCATGACTCCGTCGGGACGCGGGAGAAGATCGTGATGAAAACGCTTTTCGATATGCCGGCTGATGTAAAGCAAGAGCAAGCGGAACCCGTTGTTGATTCGATAGAAGCAGATCGCGAGATAGCACCTTACAGGCCTCTGGGGCTGTTCCCTCGGGAACCACGATGATCCAGGCTGACGTCGTTCTGGCCATAGCCATTATGTTGTCTGTCTCCCTGGCGGTTGTTTTTGTGTTATGGGTATTTTGTAATTTTCGTGGAAGCAAAACAAAGACACCGGCAGATACCGTTGAACAGGTGCAGCAGTGTCCTTACTGTACCTATGTTTTCGTAAGCTATAAGCAGGGGGATGTTCTTATGTGTCCCAGATGCAAAAGTTATATCGGGAATACACCTGTCTCGGAATAGGAGAAAATATTATGTTGCGCCAGCTGAAAGCAAATAATCAGGGCATTGTGTTCGTGACCGTTTTGATGATCATCATCGTCATGATGATCCTTACGGTCAGCATCGTCAGCTTGAACGTGACACAGGTCCTGCGCACTTCAGGCGAAGTCAAACATGTGCAAGCGGAATATCTCGCCTTGGGCGCGATCCCTTATTTATACGCCAACCAATGGACGGTCTCGCCGGACAATACAATCACCTACACCGAGACCCTTGATGGTGTCCCGTTCACGGTTGTCGCGAACCTTAGCGGGCCTGGCCTCGGGGGATATAACACCAATCGTCTTTCCGTTAATGTTGCCTATTAGGGTCTCCTGAAATTTCCGCAGTTTTCTTTTTCCTGCCAAGATTTTAATTCTTCACGGCAAAATTACTGGTAAATCCTTTGACAAAGTAAATGTATTATAGTCTAATGAAAATTAGTTAACACTAGGGAACATCTGACGGGCCGCTGTCGAACTTCCAAGCCATGAAAAATTTATTAGATGTAGAAGATCTGGCCAAATATTTGAAGCTGCGCAAGCAGACGATCTATAACTGGCTGAATCAACGGAAGATCACCGGGATCAAGCTGGGGGGCGTGTGGCGTTTTGACAAAAAAGAAATTGACAAGTGGTTGAAATCGCAGTACCGGAGGGCCGATAGGCCCAGTTAGTTCAAAATCGTAATAGCCACCGGATATGGGCGAAAATAAACAATTAGGCGTATTTTGGGGAAAAAATAATCTCTGTTTTGTGGTAACGGAATCCGGGAAACCGACTGCGATTTTTGGCGTGCCTTTACCGCGGGAGACCGGCAGCGGCTCCCTGGAGGCGGGGCCGTTTAGCCCCTTGGGGATGGAGATCATTTCCCTTATCCAAAATACGTTCCATCAAAACAAGGTCGCCTCGGCGGCCGTTACCGTCTCCTTGCCAACGAGAGATATCATCTTCCGTTCATTTATAATTCCCTGGATGCAGCCCAATGAAGTTAAGGGGGTGGTGGATTTTGAGGCCAGTAAATATGTGCCGTTCGCGCTCCATGATTTATCTTATTCGTTTTATCCAATGACGGTCACGGAAGGAAACCTGCGGCGTATTCGCATTATATTTGTCGCCATTAAAAAAGCGGTTCTGGAAAGTTATCGGCAGATTCTGGAACAGGCGGCGTTGCGCGTCCACATCGCTGAACCGGCGACATTAAGTCTCATTCGGATCATGGCCGCGAAAGGATTGCTGCCCAAGGAAGAGACTGTCGCGCTTATTGAGATCGGCGATGAGACGGGCAATATTATTGTCGTCGATCATCATATGCCGCAGTTTGTGCGGGAATTTCAACTGCGTATCCCCGGTTCTGCCCAAAGGGACGTAGAACCTCAGGCGTTAATGGCACGGATGATGAATGAGGTCAGAATTTCTTTGAATTATTTCAATCGCCAGGAAGACCGGTTTAAGGTCAAAAAGGTGGTGCTTTTGTCGTCGTCCGATCCGGCTGATATTATCCGTCGGCTGGAAGAGGACCTTCACATGCCCGTCGTTTCGGTAACAACCGATTCTGTGCTGGTGAATGCGCCGTCTTCGGATGTCAATTTTCTTAAGGCGTACGGTGCCGCTCTGTATCATGCCATTAATCTTCCCGTGGACCTTAATTTGTCCGGAACAAAGGTAAAAACGGTCAAGCTGGCTGCTCCGTTAGCTCCCAGGGCGCTCAATTTCAAGGTCGCTGCCGTGACGACCGTGCTTTGTCTGGCGGTTGTCTTTCTCTCATTTTTCGTGACGCGTGCCATGGTCCAAAAGCAGGAAGCCCGTAGTGCGGCGCTGGGCCAGGAATTAAAATCGTCGAAAGAAATATCCGTCCCAAAGGTGCGCCAGGAGAACGAATCCCTGGACAAGAAGTTGAATTATTTCAAGAATATCCAGGCGGGAAGCGATATCGCGGCGGTTCTTGTTGCGATCCCCGGTTTGCTTCCGGACGGCGTCTGGGTGGATCAGATCGACATTGTTTATCCGGATGTTTTGTCATCCACTAAGGATAAGAAAAAAGATGGCCGCGCGGTTTTGGGGAAGGCAGAGGTGACGACGCAAACACGCGGCAAGCCGGCGGTCGATATCAAAGGGTATGCCTATTCGAGTAACCCCGGCGATCAGTTCAAATTGGTCAACGACCTGCTGGCAAACTTCAAGGGGAATAAGGAGTTTTCTGTCTTTTTTGACAGTATGGATTTTGAGTCCATTCAGGCCAAGTCTTACGGGAAATACCCGGTAACGTTTTTTTATTTAAAATGCAGATAAATGATGAACGCAATTAAAAACATAGTGAATGCGCTGCGGAATATCAATATCAAGGATCTGCAGAATATAGACGCGCGGGAACTCGGCGATATGCTGCGTCAGCGCATCGATATTATCTTGACCGCTGTGCCGATCGTGGTGACGATTGTCGTGATGGCCAGTATGTTCAAGGGTTACGGCAAAAAATCGCAGACATTGGCCTGGGAAATTGGGCAAATGCAGGAACGGGTGGAGGTTATCAGGGAATCCGGGCGTCTCAAGGGAAATTACTCGGTATTTCTTGAAAATTTCCCCAAGTCCATTTTAACGGACCAACTGATTAACAAGCTCTCCGAATTTGCCGCCTACCGGAAGGTTCAGATCCTGTCGTTCTCACCGGTTAAGGAAAAGAGCGATGATTATATTAAAGTGGCGGGGGTGCAGATCAATGTCACCGCAGACAGCTACAAAAACATGGTTTTATTTATGAAAGATATCGAAGCCGCCCCCTATGCCTTGCGGGTGGAGCAATGGTCTGCCAAGATGAAAGAGCAGACAATCAATGCGGGGGCGGAAGAATTTAAAAAACAGACTGTGGAAGCCAGCATGGAAATCAGTTCTATCAAATTAAAAGATGAATAAACTAATTTTTTCGTTAATATTCTGGTGTATTCCTTTTTTTCTTCTTATAATGGGTACTATTGACGCGCAAGAAACTCGTTCGATCGTTGACAGTTCTTCTCTGGAGATGCTTTCCGAGCGAAATCCTTTTACACCGCAGGTGCCTCAAGAAGATCTTCAGAGGCGACGGGTGGAGACGATCAAGCCCGTTAAGAGCGAAGGGCCCGTTGTCCCACCGCCTCCCGGGGCCAGGGGAGAGGAGGCTCCGGTTCTCCTGCCCAAACCAGAGGATCTCCAGCGTTTGCCAACCCCTGAAGAACCTTTGCCGAATATGAATATATCGGGATTAGTATGGAATACGGACCGTCCCCAAGCCATCATCAACGGACAAATCACCAGTATCGGAGATATCATCTCGGGGGTCAAGATCATAGATATTCAAAAAACTGGAATCACCGTCTTGTTCCGGAACAAGACGTCAACTTTGGGAATCGAGCGTTGAGCGGCTTGGTTAATAATGTTCGTGAGAGAATGACAAAGTATCTAAAAAATATAAAAAAGATATTTATGTTTTTATTTATTTGTGCGTGGTGGTGGAACCACCTCCCGAGTGCTGGTGCGGAAGATTTGACCAACATCGATGGATATTTATCCCGGGAGGAGACAAGAACGATTTCGATGGATTTCCAGAACGCGCAGTTAAACGACGTCCTGAAGATCCTTTCCCAGCAATCCGGCATGAATTTTATCGCCTCCCAGGAGGTGTTCGGGAAAACTATGAGCATCTACCTGGATAAGGTCTCCACCGATGAGGCCCTGGAGCAGATCCTTTCCAGCAATGATTTGACTTATGAGCTTAAACCAGGGAATAATATATTTATTGTCCGTCCCTTGGGCAAATCGGCCAAACAGCTGATCACGCGTGTTTATCGTTTAAAATATGCAACGGTGATGTCCTCCAAGCTAAACCAGACCTTAGCCGCCGGTCAAGGATCCGCGGCCTCGGGAGGGTCCGGGAATTTACAATCCGGAATTGCGGCGGCCGTCCAGGCTATGCTCAGCGGGGATGGCAAGATCATCGAGGATAATCGGACAAACAGCCTTATTGTAACGGATATTCCCAGTCAATTTCTTCTCATCGAGCAGACGATCGAACGTCTTGACGTGAGAATACCCCAAATCCTTATCGAAGTGGAGATGCTGGACATATCAAAGACAACGGCTGATTTGTTGGGTGCCCAATTCGGAGATACCCCGTTTACATTTACGGGAGGTGAACGCGATACCCTTTATCCTTTTGACCGTAATAAAGCCATGGCCAATCTCGGCAAATTGGGGGGGCAGGGGTTTGAGTTTGCGGACGCAGAATACCGTGTCGGAACACTCTCCTTTGCGGGACTTACCATGACGCTTCAATTTTTGAGGACACAATCCGATACGAAGAATTTGGCGCGCCCGCGGATCTTGACCCTGAACAATGAAACGGCGGAGATCAATATCAAGACCAACGAAGCGATCGGACTGGCATCGGTGACATCGTCCTCCCAAGGCAATCCCATTACCACCGCCCAGGCCGAACGTTCTGTAACAGGGGTTTTTTTGAAAGTTACTCCGCAGGTCAATGTGGATACCAGTGAGATCACCATGGCCATTGAACCGAAGGTTGTCCAGGCCAGGACGGGCGGCACATTCTCTGGCCAGACATTTAAAGACCCGGAGGAGCGCGGGACTAAATCAATCCTGCGGGTCCCGGACGGCGATACGATTATCCTGGGGGGGTTATTGAGGACCAATACGGAAGAAACAAGGACAAGCGTACCAGTCCTCGGGAAAATTCCCGTCCTGGGCGCCGCCTTCCGGCACAAGGATAAGGCCGAATCGCAACGGGAATTGATCATATTCATCACACCGCATATCATCCCGGAAGGGTATGCGCAGGGGCTATCCGCCGGACGATTTCCCGAAATGGCGTATCAGCAAAATACGCCCCTGGATCGCAGCGAGGAAATCAATCAAGCGCTTTCGCATTTTGAGCAACAGGGATTTTAGGCAAGCAATCAACACCATTCCTTGCGCCGCGCGCGCAACCGACCCATGAGCCATTTAAAATTAGGCGAGATCTTGATCCAGCAGGGTTTGCTTACCGAAAAACAGCTTCAGGAAGCCATTGGCGTCCAGAAGAAAGAAAAAGGCCGGATCGGCGAAATCCTCGTTAAACTGGGGATGATCAGTGAGGAGAATATGGCCGCCGCCTTGGGGACACAGCTCGGGATACCTTACTATTCGTCGAAGAACCTGGAATTGTTAAAGCCTCAGGAAAATCAGGATTTGGACAAACTCGTCCCCGCCGAGTTTGCGAAGAAAAATTGCGTGCTGCCGTTATCCCACCATCTGAATTCTTTGACCTGCACCGTCTATGACCCCTTAGACCTTCTTTTGCTGGATAATTTGAAGAGGATTGCCGGTTGTGAAATTAATTTGGTCATCGCTACGCCGACGGCCATCCAGGAGGCCATCAACGAATTTTATTTTAAGCAAGGGGCGGAAGGGTCGCCGTCGATGCTCGACCGCGCGGTGGAACGTTCCTATGTCCAGAGCAAAGGGAACGATCTGGTTTCCATTTCTAAAGAAGTACGCAGTGAAACCGCGGAACTCAGTCTGGATAAATTGATTGCCAAGGCGGAGGAAGCGCCGGTCGTCAAGCTCGTTGACCTGATCATCCGTCAGTCCATTGATGAACGGGCCAGCGATATTCATATCGAACCCTTCGAAGGAAAAATCACGTTGCGTTACCGGATCGACGGCAAATTATACAGTGTTCCGCCGCCGGCCCCGCACCTGCATTTGCCCATCGTTTCCCGCATCAAGATCCTGGCGAAGATGGACATTGCCGAGAAGCGTCTTCCGCAGGACGGCTCAATTATGGCCAAATTGGAAAGCCGTACCGTGGATATCCGCGTTTCGACGATCCCGACGGTCTGGGGGGAAAAGGTCGTCATGCGCATTCTGGATAAAGGTGCCGTCCCTCTGGAATTAGCCGGTCTGGGATTTGACGCCAAACAGGTCGATTCGTTGCGCAAGGCCCTGGCCGCCCCTTATGGGTTATTTTTCGTCACGGGGCCGACGGGCAGCGGAAAATCAACCACCCTTTACGCGGCCGTCAGCGAAACGATCGATCCCGCCAAGAATATTATTACGGTCGAAGACCCCGTTGAATATAAAATTGACGGGATCAACCAGGTTGCGATAAAGCCCGATATCGGACTCACGTTTGCCGCGGCCTTGCGGGCATTTTTGCGCCAGGACCCTGATGTGATCATGGTCGGGGAGATCCGCGACCAGGAAACCGCGTCCATTTGCGTGCGCGCGGCCCTGACAGGCCATTTCGTTTTAAGCACATTGCACACCAACGACGCCGCTTCCGCCATCACGCGATTGGCTGACATCGGGGTTCCGCATTATCTTTTAACGCCTTCTCTGGTGATGGTCATGGGGCAGCGTTTGGCCCGGCGCCTTTGCCAGAAGTGCAAAGAACCCTATGAGCCGAATCCCGAGCAGCACGGCGGTATGGAATTTAAAAGTGATCTCATTTACCGGGCCAGCGGCTGTGAGGCTTGTAAAGGTTCCGGGTATAAGGGACGTATCGTTGTGGCGGAGGTTATGCCCGTGGACGATTCCATCCGCGCCCTTATTTCCAGGGCGGCCAGCCATGCGGAGATCAGAGACACGGCGAGAAAAAACGGGATGACCACCATCTTTGAATCAGGCATCCGTTTGGTTGAAAAGGGTTTTACAAGTTATGACGAGGTTTGCCGTATCAGTGTCGACGCCTGATGACGGGTCAGGTCTTGGATAAAGGAGCTGCGCGTGGCTAAATTTTCGTATATGGTCAAAGACCAATCCGGGAAGACATATCGCAACGTCATCGATATGGCGAACAAGGAAGTCCTTGTGGACAAGTTGCACAAGGAAGGTTATTTTATCGTCAATATCACCGAGATGGTTGTGGCGGCACCGCAGAAGAAACCGCACGAAACATTAGCCCACCTCAAGCAAAGAAAATTTACCCATAAATCAGTCAAACTGCAGGACCTTTTGGCGTTCTCGCGTCAGTTGGCCACGATGATTGAGGCGGGTGTGCCGCTTATCCGCAGTTTACACGTCATTGAAACACAGATTGATAGTGAAATTTTTTTCAAGGTTGTTCAAAGAATCCGTCAAGATGTTGAGCAGGGGACTTCTTTGAGCGTGGCCCTGGCCAAACATCCAAAGGTCTTTAACCAGTTTTGGGTAAGTTTGCTGGAGGCGGGAGAGGCCTCCGGAACGATCCCGGCTGTTCTTAATAAACTTTCGTTTTATCTCGAACAGCAGGCCGCGTTTGCTTCGGCGATCATCTCCGGCATCATTTACCCCGCGATTTTGTTTTTCGTCGCGACCGGCGCAATCGCATTTTTCGCGCTTTTCGTCGGTCCCAAATTTGAGGAAATTTTCACGTCCATGAACGCCGAGCTGCCCTGGATTACCACCCAGCTGTTAATGATATTCAAATTTGTCCGAAACAAATTTTTCTGGATTTTAGGCGGTCTTGTATTGGCGATCATGTTTTTTAAAAATTATATCCGGACCTTTCAGGGGAAGATGGCCTTTGAAAAATTTTTATTCGGGCTGCCAGTGGTCGGGGAAGTCTTTCGGCAGATTATCCTTGAGCGGCTTGCCTCGCAGATGTCCATCCTCATTGACAGCGGGGTCCCGATTCTCTACGCTTTGGATATTACCGAGCGGCTTGTGGACAACAATACTTGTGCGCTGGTTGTCAACCAGATCAAGGAGGCGGTCAAGCAGGGAGAGCTTTTGGTGTCCCCCATGGAACGAAGCGGATTTTTCCCATCGATGTGTATCCAGATGATCATGGTCGGCGAAGAAACGGGCGAATTAAGCAAAATGCTTAAGCATGTGGCGGCCTATTATCAGGAGGGTGTCGAGACCTTTATGAAACGGTTTGCGACCATCATTGAACCGTTCATGCTTGTTTTTATGGGGGGCGTGATCGGGGTGATCATTGTCGCCATGTTCCTGCCGATGTTCAATATCGCCCAGTTAGGCGGAGGCGGGGTCAAATAAGGGGTAAAAATTTATCAAAATTGTCTTTATTCGGAAGCACTTTTGGTATAAATTACGACGTAAGCTTAGCAGGGACCGATATTTGACAACCGCTTTTTCGTATGTTATACCTTCTGTAGGAGATAGCAGCAGGGGGCAAATCAATCAGTTGCCACAAAATATCGAAAACTGGTTCGGTCATATACGAATTAGAGTAGCGGGATCGAGATACCGCGACTTAGGTATTTTCGCAACCGGGAAAACAACACAACCAAAAAACGGAAAGCGGAAAATACAGGAGAAGAACAATGAAACTCAAACAGAGCAAAGGCGGTTTTACCTTGTTGGAAATCATCATCGTGATCATCATCGTCGGCGTCCTGGCCAGCCTGGCCTTGCCGCGGTTTTTCGCGACGGTGGAATTCTCCAAGAGTGCGGAGGCGCTTACAGCGCTGGGTGTCCTGCGGGATTCCGTGGAGAGATGTTATACGGCCGCGGGGGGAACATACAATCCTTCCCCTACCCCTTGTGGTGTGGGGAGTATTGATGTCGAGGACCCAGGCCTCTCGCCTGGCGCTCGTTTTACGTATGCCGTGAGCGGGCAAAGCGCCACGGGATATGTCATTACCGCAGCACGCAATACAGTTGATGGCGGCGGCGGGACGACAAACTGGATTACGGTTACCCAGACCAGCACCGGCGTGACCCGCGCGGGAAGCGGCGCATTTGTAGGCATTAAGTAATTGGTACCAATCGTATATTAGAAATATAACAACATCGCAGGGAACGCGGAACCGCGTTCCCTGCGATGTTGTTGTTTATCCGCCCGCAATAACATGTCGGCGGATAACCCCTCCCCGTAGGGGAGCCTACTCGGCGATGAGCATGGCGAAATTATCGTCCCCTGAAATCGCTTTGCGATTTCGGGGATTTAATCCCGGAGATTCTTCGAATCTCTCGGGAAAGAGAATTTCGCCATATCTTGTCCGAGAAATTTCTGCGAAATTTCCGGGACTTTACCCTTGAAATCGCAGAAGCGATTTCTAAGGGCGAATCGGGGTAGATTGGGCAGCTATGCGCATATTCAAGGGAACTAGGGCGTTCACGCTCATCGAATTGATTTTCGCGATCGTTATTATCGGGATCCTCGCCGCATTGGCCATTCCGCGCTTTTTCCAAACAATCGAAAAATCCCGGACCGCGGAAGCGGTCAATATCCTTGAAACCTTAAGAAACGCCCAGGAAGTTTATAATCTTGAGAACGGGGCTTATACGGATACGCGGGATGATCTGGATGTCACGATCCCCGTTTCGCGAAATTTTGAAGTGCCAACGGTATCCGATTCGCCCGAGCCAGTGGCTTCAATCGAACGTGATGCGTCCGGATACCAGTACACGTTGACCATTGATACCGATGGAATGGTTTGTTGCATCGGGACAGCGCCGGCAAATATCTGCGCAATATTAGGCTATCCGGGAGGGACATGTAATTAGAAGAGGGAAGAGGGATGATAGAAGATAGAGGAGAGATCAAGGGCTTTACCCTGATGGAGTTGATGGTCGTGGTCATTATCATCGGGATCATCGCCGCGTTTGCCATCCCCAATTACAACAAATCCGTTCAAAAAGCCCACGAACGGGATATGCTCGCCCAGCTGACATCTATTCACGCTTCTAACCTGCTCTATCGGTCATACGATGGAAAGTATTGGTATGCCGCCGGGGATCCGCAAAATTTGGCCGCGATCAACAGCGCCTTGTCGATTAACATTATTGCTAACGGGATAACGACCTACAACTACAATAGTGCGGATGGTATCACTTACACGGCGACCGCCACATGGGATACCTGTGATTTAAGCGTAACAGAGGCTCCGATCGATTCCAATAATCCTTGCCGTGCCAGCGGCGTTGGGACCTGTTTATCAGCTCTGAGCGCTTGCTGATCACTGTTCATTTAAGCTATGCTTAAAACTTTAAAAAAGAAAGGGTTTGCCTCTGTCCTAGAGGTCATCGTCACGGCCGTCATTTTTATGCTTGCCGCTTTCGGCATTATGACGACGGTTTCGATGTTAAGGCCTCACACCCTGGAAGTTTCCCGCGAGGTTGAGGCGGCGTACCACGCGAAGAATATGATGGATTACCTGCGCGGCCAGGTGGACGCCGCGACCTGGGATACGGGACTGCTGGCGACAGGGGCCACGCACAGCGATACTATCGGAGATTATACGATCAACTGGTCTTTGACTGACGTGAATCCCGCCGCGTATCCGCCCGGTCTTGCGCCGCGCAAGTTGACGATGAACGTTTATTATCCGGATTAAGGAGGAACGATCCGAACGTTTTTTTTTCAGAATAATTCTTATTCGCCTCTGGGTGTGGCGATCCTCCTGCTGGTTTTTTGTTTTATGCTCTACGGCGGTTCTTTGCAAAACGGGTTTATGATTGACGATTATTCCATGATCCTGGACCTTGCGTCCATCGATCATTGGCAGGCTTTGCTGATCCCCGCCCGGATGAAAGATTCCCGGGACCCCGGCTCACAGTTTGTTTTCCGTCCTGTTTCAAACATTGTCCGCCTGCTCCTCCGCCATTTTCTCGGGGATCATCCCCTGTATTATCATCTCGTCAACATTTTTCTTTTTTCTGTATATTGCTTCTTGGTCTATATCCTGCTGCGCCTGCTGACCGGGTCCGCAGCCCTGAGCCTGTATAGTTGTTTGTTTTTTTGCGCCCATCCCATCAACACGATCCCGGTCAATTATTTGACCGGGCATGAGATCCTCCTTTTCGGAATTTTTGGCATACTCAGCCTCATCGCGTTCTTGCGGTATGCGCAAACTAAAAGCAAAATAGCGTTAGGCTTGAGCATGCTTGGTTATCTCCTGTCTTTCCTGACACAGGAGATCATGCTCACCCTTCCGGCCTATATGCTCACCATCCTTGTTTTGATCAAGAAATACCGCTGGAAAGAGGCCTTGCGTGTTGTCGCGCCCTATTTTTTCACCGGATTGATTTATGTCATCTCCCGGCTGACGTTCGCTTTACCTGAATTTGATGCCCTGTTATATCACGCGTCGTCCCAGGCATCGAATCCATTAACTTATCTCGGGATTTTCATGGACCTGGTCCTTTGGTACGTCGGAAAATTGTTGGTACCCGACAATATCATCCTGATTTGGGGTATTCATTCAATCCCTTTCGCGGCTGTGATCAGAAATATTTTCATCTTAGGGGCATTATTGGTTTGTTTCGCCTTCCTGATCATCCGCCGCCGCGCCAGCCTGAACCTTTTCGCGTTGACCTGGTTTTTGACAGGGTTGATCCCGGCCGCGGTTTTGTGCCTCATTTATCCGGCCATGGGTTTTGTCATTGAACCACACTGGTTTTTTCTCTCATCCCTGGGGTTTTTTATCCTGGGGGCCAACGCGTTGGCGGGGATCAGCCGGGCGGTTAACAGAAAAATGACGGGTGTTATTTTTTTAGGGATCATCGCCGCCCTGTTTTTAAAGACCCAGGAATATCATGGCATCTGGAAGGACCAGAAAACGTATTGTCAATATTGGTTGAATGTGTCGCCTAAAAATCCTGGCCCCAGTTTTTGGCTGGCGGAAGCGTATTGGGTTGAAGGGGACTACGAAAACGCGCGGCATTTTTTTGCCCGGGCGATCAGCGGGGGATTTATGGATTGGGGAGTTTATTCCAACCTGGGGATGATCGCCTTTCAGAAAGAAAATTTGTCGTTAGCCAGGCATTATTTGACCAGATCGCTGGAGATCAATCCCCGGGCGGCTTCGGTTTATAACAACCTGGGGACCGTTTATCTGCGGGAAAACGATTTGCCCGGGGCCGAAGGATATTTTGATCAGTCCCTCCAGATCGATCCGCGTTTGGTTGAACCACGATTGAACCTTGCGGAAATCGCCAGGAGGTCCGGGCGCCTGGAGAAGGCCATGCAAGTTTACGAGGAGGTCCTGCGTGTTGATCCAGGGGACATCACGAGCTTGTATTTTCTCATTGAGCATAATCTGGAAAATGATTTTCCAAAAGCCGAGCAATTGAGCCGCCGGCTGTTGCAGAGCCGGCGGAATATCAAGGCCGCCACTTTGACGGACCTGGGCAGTCTCTGGGCCGGCCGTCATCATATCTGGTTAGCCAGTTTGTTTTATGAGCGGGCTTTCCAGACGGACCCTTCCTATAAGGAAACTTATCTGGAAACCGGCAAGTTGCACGGAAATCTTGGGCACTGGCCCGCGGCGATATTCACCTGGGAATCCGGCCGCAAGCTCGACCCTTTGGACTCAAGGTTTTCAGAATTGATCCAGGAGGCCCAAAGATTGCAATCCCAAGAGACCGAATCCACCATGATCGAAAAAGGAAAGCTCAATAACCATTAACATGAATATCCGTGCTCAAAGCGCCCTCACCCTGACCGAACTTTTGGTGTCCACCATCCTGATGGGGATCGTGATGACGGGGGTGGCCGCCTTCAGCCTTTTCGTCAAACAGGCGCGGGATTCCACCGGGTCGGGAACGGTCCTCGCCGTGCAGACGGCGACCGCGATGCATTACCTGGCCGCAGACGCCAACAAGGCGGTGGGGGATAGCGGCGACTGGGGGGTGGTCGTTGATGCTCCGGGCGGGGTGTCCATTTGTTTCCGGCACGACGTAAGTAATCCGGCTTCCTACGCCGATGACACGTGGGCGTGTTACTGGTATGACGCGGCATCCGACGCGTTGTGGAAATGCGCGGACCGGGACGCGAGCGCGGCCGTCCCGCCTGCCGATTTTGCTGATTGCCAGGCAGGAACAGGGGAGATCAAGCTTGTGACGCTCGATCCGGCAGCGACGGATT
>Ga0209541_10007494_pt1 | contig 18336 bp, 17 predicted proteins | sample RifCSPlowO2_01_FD_184027 | JGI IMG/M metagenome (GOLD analysis project Ga0209541, IMG submission 184027) | Groundwater microbial communities from Rifle, Colorado - Rifle CSP2_plank lowO2_0.1 (SPAdes) (version 2) | ecosystem: Environmental > Aquatic > Deep subsurface > Groundwater | place... | reverse complement strand
TCAATTCCTTGAGAGGCTAAGAATTTGGAAACATTTGTCTCTTGTAGTTCTTTAGATTTCTCCAAATATCTTTCCTCAAGCTTCGTTCTTGTGCTGCTGTTTACAGACTTAAAAGATTTTAAGAAATTTTCCACATCTTTTTCTAAACTGTATTTAAAAGTTATTTTTCGATCCATAATTTAACGATTAAACTTCGTCATTGCGGTGGCTAGGCCTTGCTCCACGATTGTCTCGACCGCGCCTTGAGCGCGTTTGAAAACTTTTTTCAAAATTTCTAGTTCGGATTTCTTGAATTGACCGAGAATATGCTTCTCCACATCCGCCTTTTTGCTTGCCCCGCGAAGCCTTGGCGAAGTGGGGCCAATCCCGATTCGAATTCTGATAAATTCCTTCGTCTTCAGAGCACGAATGATAGATTCTAGTCCCTTATGTCCTCCTGAGCCGCGGTTATAAGAAACTTTGAGCGTGCCGAGCGGTAGGTCTAGGTCGTCGTATATAACAATCAGCTTTTGCGCAACCTTTTTTGACTTAACCATCTTCGCGACTGCTTGGCCGGACTTATTCATATAAGCGTCTGGAGTAAAAACTTTTATACCAGAGACTTTGTCTACCAGAAAGTCCGCCGCCATTCGTCCTGTGTTATGTCGAGTATGTGCATACTTCTCTTCTGGATTGCCTAAACCTACAACGATATACATATCGCTATTGTGTCAAATCAAGTTAGATAATACAATCTTAGCAAATTATGAATTCTAATTTTTTGAAAGAGCTCGTTAAGCTCGTTTTTCTTTCCCTCTTGATAGTAGTACCGTTCCGCCTGTATATAGCCCAGCCTTTCATAGTAGAAGGCGCATCAATGGACCCGACGTTTAAAACAGGAGACTATCTAATTGTTGATGAGATCACCTATAGCTTCAGAACACCGGAACGCGGTTCCATTCTTATATTCAAATATCCTATAAACCCCAAGAAGTCTTTTATTAAGCGTGTCATTGGTCTGCCGAATGAGACGATTTTAATTTCTGACGGACAAGTCACGATTACGAACGCCGGATACCCAGAGGGCTTCATGCTTGATGAGTCATATGTAAAATTGGACAAGAAGGATAACCTGAATTACGTCCTCGGCACGGGCGAATACTTTGTACTAGGAGACAACCGCCTTGAAAGCGCCGACTCGCGGATATGGGGTCCAGTACCAGAGAAAAATATTATCGGCCGGCCGATTATTCGTTTTTTTCCACCGGCACTTTTTCCCGGTGATAGTTCTGAGCAACATAGATATGCAACAAATAGTAACTACCAATGACACTTAAACAAAGCACGTGGCCAGGTAGAGAGCTCTCTGAATTTGACAGAACTCTTATCATTGCATCCTACTTCGGCTTCCTGCCCATCACGGCTCCAAAAATTACCAAGCATGATATTGAGTTAACCCGAAGCTGTGGAGACCACCCGCATTATGATGCTGTCGAGAAAATGGCTGTCATGCGCATGTATCTGGAGCAAGACCTCGCCTCATTGTCGCACCCCATCGCCCTAGTTTACGAAAAGCCGGCTTCGAGAAAAAAGTTCGGCGGCCATGCTCTCCATTTTATCGGATCATTTTCCGGCATAGCGGAAGCGACTCTTATTCGAGCGACGCTTTCTATTCTCTCTGAAGAGGGGCATAAAAACTTGAGGGTGGATATCAATTGTATCGGCGACAGAGAATCTATAAACACCTATGAACGAGAACTTATAAACTACGTGCGCAAATCAGATGAGAACTTGCCAGATGAATTAAGGCAAAGCATCAAAGAAGACATTTTCAACCTCTTTAGGCTAAATGCGCCGGAGGCTCTTCGCCTTTCTGAAGCAGCGCCCTCTTCCATTACTTTTCTTTCTGCGCAGAGCCGAATCTACTTCAAGGAAGTACTCGAATATATTGAAGCTCTGGGTATAGAATTTCGCTTGACACCAAAACTTGTTGGCGAGAGAAACCACAGTTCCCACACTATCTTTGCTATCAAAAATGTCGAGGACGAGGGCAGCGATATTCTAGCGGTCGGCTATCGTTACTCACGCTTAGCGCGTTTCTTGGGACTAAGGAAAGAAATTCCCATGGCTGGAGTAAACATTTTTTCCACATCCTCGAGAGACACCCGAAAACGGGTTTACAAGGGATTGCCGAAACCGAAATTTTACCTGATCCAGCTGGGTCGAGAAGCTAAGATTAAGACTCTTTCTCTCATAGAACTATTGCGTAGTCATCACATACCGCTACATCACTTTCTCGGCAAAGATAAAATCACTGCTCAACTTTTAAACGCCGAAAATCTACGTGTTCCTTACCTCATTATCATCGGACAAAAAGAAGCTCTCGATAACACCGCCACCATTAGAAATGTTTCTACTCGTGCTCAAGATACGGTAAGTATTGCCAGTCTACCGCACTATCTTAAAAACATCGCGCTCTAGTTTGACGAACAATTTATGTTTGCCTCTGTCTATACAGTGTGTTAAAGTGCCAAGCGTAATGCAGACCATGGTCAACATCGAGGTTGTTAAGGGGGCAAATGAAAACAACTTGAGCATCTTGCGACGCTTTACTAAGCGTGTCCAAGCGGCTGGAGTGTTGCCGCGCGTTCGGGCAAAGCGTTATACCCAGCGCTCCCCTTCTCGCAACACCAGACGGGCCAAAACCGTCGTCTATTTAAAAAAGAAAGGAGTGACCGCCGAACTCATTAAGCTCGGCAAGTTGAGTGAGGTAAGCAAATTCGCCCGTCGTCGTTAAGTGAAAGAGAATTTACAATTTTCCATACCTTTTACCCGTCTGAAGAATGTTGTCTTAGGACGAAGTTTCGAGCTTTCCTTAGTATTCACCGACAACGTTTTCTCACGTCGGCTCAATGCGAAATATCGCGGAGAGAATAAGCCGGCTAATGTTCTTAGTTTTTCTTTATCGAAAAAATTGGGCGAAATTTTTATTGACCTTGTCACCGCCCAAAAAGAGGCAAGGAAATTTGAAATGTCATTCAAGGATTTTGTAACCTTTCTCTTTATTCACGGTTTATTGCATTTGAAAGGAATGGAACACGGAGATACAATGGAGCGAGCGGAAAAAAAATTATTATATGGCACGTCAAATCTCGGTCGGCATTGATATAGGAACTTCTGAAGTCAAGGTGGTTATCGCCGAAGGGCTCTTTGAGCATGGACACAATACAGCCAAGATTATCGGTACCGGCTCTAGTGAATCCAAGGGCGTATATCGTGGCTATATTACCAATCCAACCGAGGCGGCCAGGAGCGTAGAAGCCGCCCTCCAGCGGGCAGAAAAGACTGCCGGTATCAAAGTCAAGCGAGCCTATGTCTCTTTCGGCGGGATTGGTCTTGGTAGTGTGGTTGCAAACGGCACTGTGGTTATCTCCCGAGCAGACCTTGAGATTACCGAGAAAGACCTCAGCTTAGCACTTGAAGCGGCAGAAGCTCTCATACCACCGACTACTTCAATAAACAAGAGAATCATAAATATTGTTCCCATTGAATACAAAATAGACGGTAAGACGGTCTGGGGCCAAGCTCTTGGCCTTAAGGCGCAAAAACTTGAGGTTAAGGCGCTTTTTATCACCTGTCTTGAACATCACCTCGCCGACCTTATCAACACAGTAGAGGAAGCTGGCGTAGAGGTCATCGACGTTGTCGCCTCACCGGTAGCGGCAAGCTTCGTCACTCTCTCTAAAAAACAGAAGAGGGCCGGATGCTTACTTGCCGATATTGGTGCGGAAACACTTTCCATTGTTGTCTTCGAAAACAATAATCTGCTTTCGCTCGAAGTCTTTCCAGTCGGCGGCAATGACCTCACCAACGATATTGCCCTGAGCTTGAAGATTTCTCCTGAAAACGCGGAGAATATAAAGGTTGGGAATGATAGGGGGATGACATATCCAAAAAAGAAACTTGAGGAAATAGTATCGGCGCGACTTAAAGACTGTTTCGAACTTATCGAAACGCATCTTAAATCAATTGGTAGAAATGCCTTACTGCCCGCGGGCATCATCATAGCGGGTGGAGGCGCCGCCACAGCGGGTATAAAAAGTATTGCAGAAAATTCTCTCAAACTTCCCTCTCAAGTAGCAGAAGTTTATTTTGGCGACGCGGCGGAGGGGAAGATAAAGAACCGCACTTGGGCCGTCGCCTGCGGTCTCTCGATAGTTGGGTTCAATACGTCTGATAAGCAACACTCCATAGGCATCAGAAATGGTTCTCTTATTACAGAAAGCGGCAGACGTTGGGGAAGAGTTTTATCGCGCTGGATTTCTCAGTTTTTACCATAAAACAGGAGAACATTTACCGCCTAAAGTCAACTGCTTTTCTTTTCCGCGTCCTCTGGTAAGATGGGCGCATCTAAAATTTAATTTAAGAGTATGCCACAAATCAAACCAGAGGTAGAATCTTTCGCTCGAATCAAGGTCATTGGGTTGGGTGGTTCCGGCAAAAATACCGTTAACCATATGATTAATTGCAAGGTCAGGGGCGTTGACTTCATCGCAGCCAATACAGATGTCCAGGACCTTCACCATTCGCTTGCTAAAAAGAAAATTCATATCGGCAAAAACGTGACTCGCGGTCTCGGTACCGGTATGAATCCGGAACTTGGCAAACGTGCCGTCGAAGAAACCAAGGAAGAAATTCAAGAAGCTATCAAAGGTGCGGATATGGTCTTTATCGCCGCGGGCATGGGCGGAGGCACAGCATCTGGTGCTGCGCCGGTCGTCGCTCGAACCGCTAAGGAGAGTGGCTGTCTCACCGTTGCTGTTGTGACTAAACCATTCTTCTTTGAAGGAGTGCAGAGAATGAAAATAGCAGAGACGGCGATTGAAGAACTCAAACAAGCAGTTGATGCTCTTATTATTATTCCTAATGACCGCCTGCTGCAAACTCTGGACAAAGATGTTACCGCGAAGTCTGCTTTCGCCATCTGCGACAATATTCTAAAAGAAGCAGTTGAGGGTATTTCAGACATCATCACTACCCCCGGCATCATCAACATCGATTTCGCAGATATTCGTTCAGTGATGGAGAATGCCGGGGCCGCGCTCATGGGCATTGGCTCCGCTTCAGGAGATAACCGTGCCGTGGAAGCAGCCAAGGCCGCTATCTCCTCACCCCTCCTTGAGATATCTATAAACGGCGCCAAGGGCGTACTCTTCTCAATTGCCGGTGGAGATGATGTCACCATGTTTGAAATTCAGGACGCGGCCAAGGTTATTACCGAGTCGGTCGACCCCAATGCCAAGATTATCTTTGGGACGGTTCGCAATGACAAACTTAAGAAAGGCGAACTTAAGATTACTGTTATTGCCTCAAATTTCCCTGACAATTATTCCAGAAAGGCGACATCGCTCTTCCAGACTTTTAGTAGTGACGAAGAACAGGGCAGCAAGAGCAAGATTTTCAATACTATCTCCCAGCCGCACAAAGAAGTTCAGAAACCGACAGTGATGGGTGAGAAAAAGCCTGAAAACAAGCAAAGTCCCCCACCCCTGGAAGACAACGATGATGACTGGAGTGCTGTACCGGCATTTCTCAGGCGCTCAAAATTAAAGTAAGATGGAGGAATGTTTGATCTAGCTATTATCGGCGGGGGTCCTGCTGGTGTCAGCGCTGGCATTTATGCCGCGCGCAAACAACTTAAAACTATCCTTATCACCGAATCTTTCGGTGGACAGAGTACTGAATCAGCTGGGATTGAAAATTGGATTGGAACTAAAAGAATTTCCGGCCCAGACTTTGGAAAAGCGCTTGAGGAACATTTGCGCTCGTATGCCGGTGCCCGCCCGGATGACCCGGTCGGACGGGAGTCCGTAGAAATAAAAACTGGGGAGAAAGTTAACGACATTTCTAAATCGGATAGCCATTTTAAAATCGAGACAACAGGCAATTCTTATACCGCTAAAACCGTACTTATTACTACAGGCAGTACTAGGAGAAAACTTGATATCCCGGGGGCTAAAGAGTTTGAGGGCAAAGGCATCACTTACTGCGCCTCCTGCGACGGTCCTCTTTTTGCTAATCGGGATGTGGCTGTCATCGGCGGAGGTAATGCCGCATTTGAAACAGCTGCTCAACTTCTAGCCTACGCTAAATCGGTTACCCTCCTAAATAGAAGTAACGAATTCAGGGCGGACGAAGTAACGATACAAAAAGTGCTTTCTCACCCGAATATGAAGGCCTTAAAAAACGTTGAGCTTATCGAAATACAGGGAGGAAAGTTCGCGGATGGTGTTTATTATCGAGATACAAAAACTAATGAACGTGACCGATTAAAAGTTACAGGAATATTCGTCGAGGTTGGACTCTTGCCTACTACTAATTTCGTTAAAGACTTGATAAAGCTGAACAAGATCGGCCAGATACCAGTAGACCCGAGAACTCAAAGAACCGCGTTAGACGGCCTCTGGGCGGCCGGAGACTCAACCGATGGTCTTTACCACCAGAACAACATAGCCGCCGGCGACGCCGTCAAGGCACTTGAGGACATCTATTTGTATTTGCACACCAAATAACCTGATATTTAATTAGTGGGTGATACAGGACTTGAACCTGTGACCTCGTCTACGTCAAAGACGCGCTCTAGCCAACTGAGCTAATCACCCAAATATCTTGAAATGATTTCTCTGCAATACAGATTACTAAGATATATCAATTTGCGCAGGATGGCAACACTACCTACACGCACCACGCATACACCTTTATAATGAGGATACGTTTTTGATCCAGTAGTTCTTTTATCAAAGTAAATCCTTTTAAAGTTAGAAACGGGTATCTGTAATTCTTTCGCCCAGAACTTCTTTATCTCATTTGCATTTTGGTCTGCCCTTAAGTGCAGCTCGCAAACAATATTTTTAATATCGATATCGTAACTTTGTTTCAATACTGCAATAAAAAATTTTAGAATAAGAGGGTCTGAATTGCCCATACCTGTCTCATTTCCCTTAAAACCTTCTCCCAAATAGAGAAGGGCCAACGTCAGATCAAGTATATTTTTATCAGTCACATCTATTTGAGACAAAGTTTCTTTAGCTTGGGACCTTGCTTGTTCCAAACGTAATCTTTTTTGTTCGTTATGCCACATTACTGCTTTAACTCTTGCATCTATTAAAGCCTGCTGCCATTTCTTTTTAAGGCCGTCTTTTTGCTTTTCGCTTAATTCGACATCTCTTAACCACCCGCTTAAGGTAGAAAGTGGTATGCCCAGTTTTTGGCGTATATCTTTGATCGATAAACCCTTCTTTCGTAGTCGTCTAGCTTCAGCCCTTAACTCGTACCATTTAGATTTCATGTATACATTGTATCATCAGTGGTTCGGATAATCAATGTAAAGGTTATGGCGGAAGAGGTGGGATTTGAACCCACGAGACCCTTGCGAGCCTGCCGGTTTTCGAAACCGGTGCCTTCAACCACTCAGCCACTCTTCCAAGACTTGCACTATATCATTTTTTGTCTTTCCGACCAAAAATGTTATTATTTCGAAGTTTCTGGGCCCTATCGTCTATCGGTTAGGACACAAGCTTTTCAAGCTTGGAAGCCGGGTTCGACTCCCGGTAGGGTCACATTCAGAAACTTATGAAATTAATAACATTCGTAATACTTCTAACATTTTTTCTCTCTCGAAATAGTTTTACCATAATAAAAGGCAAGAGAAGTATAAAAAATGTTACGGCATTTATATATTGGGGCAGAAAATTAATCGAAGTGATTATAAGTTTTTTAATCCCCATTCTACTTTTACTAGAAATAATGAAGACAGTTGTTTACACTCCGTTTTATTATTTTGGAGCCCTCCTTTCGATTTTTGGTTTATTGCTGATGATTTGGACACGAATTGATAGAGGTAAAGATTGGGGGTTCATGGGAGATGGACCGGGCGACAGCTTGTTTGCCAACGGACCTTATAAACTTTCTCGACATCCGTATTATGTAGGAGCAATTTTTGTGGGAATAGGCCTCTACTTACAACTAAACTATTTCCTAGTTATTTTAATGGTACCTGTAATATTTTTCATTACGCATGTAATTCTAAAGGAGGATACTTTTCTGGAAAGTAAGTTCGGTGCGAAGTACATGGAGTATAAAAACAAAGTAGGAATTTTCCCATGGTTTTATTGATAGAATTTGAGTGTAGTGAAAAATCATACTCAGTAATTTGTGGTTACGTAAATTATTTTGAGCTATGCTCATAAAATATGCTACACTTTGATCAATATGAAAATCGTTTTTATTGCGGGACCATATACGGGAGACGGAACATTTGAAGCCATTGAGCATAATATTCGTGAAGCAGAAAAATATCAGATTGCGCTTGCGAACAGAGAAGTTGGATTTTTCTGCGCCCATAATCACACTGAACATTTTAGTAGTAAAAAAGGTGCAACTCCCCCTGAAAAATTTTACTATGATTTAGATTTTCAATTTCTCATGCGTGCGGCTGACGCAGTTTTAGCCATGCCGAATTGGGAAAAATCGTGGGGCGCAAAAAGAGAGGTCGAATGGGCCCAAGAGAAAGGAATAAAGATATTTTGTCCCAAAGACCCCACGGACATTAAAGAAATAGTTACGTGGGCAAAATCATAAAATTATGAAGCGAGATTTATTTAAAGGTGGATATGTTGGACTTATAGCTATTCTCATTGGAACAGCAATTATGCTATTTCTTTTTGTGAAAATCTATTTCACTCCAAGTAAAAATATTGATTCCGAAAAAATAGGGTCCCAACTAGAGAACGCAAACGGAGTAACGCCCACCACCGAATTCGGACGACTGCGTTCGGGCGTTGACGCGGCAAACGATATTGCTAATGAGGCGAAAAAGAAGGCTGAAGAAACCAACCGACTAATGAATGATATAAAATAGGGACTTCATGCGCATTCTTGCAATTGAAACAAGTTGTGATGAGACTGCGGTGGCGCTTCTTGAGATAAACGGGGCACTGGAAAGACCCAACATTAAGATATTGGGCAATACTCTCTTGTCTCAAGTGGCGCTCCACGAAAAGTACGGCGGAGTCTATCCTAATCTCGCTAAGCGCGAACATGAGAAAAATCTTCCTCCCCTTCTTGAGAAGACTCTCAAGGAAGCTGGGTACGACATGTCCGAAGCCGAGCTTAGGACAAACGACATAGATTATATCGCTGTCACCCAAGGTCCGGGACTAGAGCCAGCCCTTTGGACCGGCATTACTTTCGCCGAGATGTTGGGTAAGAAGTGGGATAAGCCAGTCGTGCCCGTAAATCATATGGAGGGGCATATTTTCTCCGTACTCTACGACATGTCAGAGACCGAGCGTTTGATACTCCCCGCTCTTGCCCTACTTGTTTCTGGAGGACATACCGAGTTGGTGATTGTGAAGGATTTTGGAAATTATAAAATCATCGGTCGGACACGCGATGATGCCGTTGGAGAAGCCTTTGACAAAGTAGCACGCATGCTCGGACTCCCCTATCCCGGCGGACCGGAAATTTCCAAACTGGCAGAAATTGCCAGGGAGAAACAAAGTGAGCAGGCAGCAGCATTTCGTTTCCCTCGCCCCATGATAAATTCGGACAATCTCGACTTCTCTTTCTCGGGTCTTAAAACCGCTGTACTTTATAAACTTAAATTAGAAAACCTGCCTGCCGGCAGGCAGGACAGATCGGATGAAGAATTCAAGGAAGACGTCTCTAGAGCATTTGAAGATGCGGCGATTGGAGTACTTATAGAGAAAACACGCAGGGCGCTACTTGAGTTAGGGGGAGAAATCAAAACCCTCATTGTCGCCGGCGGTGTTTCGGCAAACCTCCACCTCTCCCAAGAACTTAGTAAGCTTGCAAGTGAATTTCCCAATATTAATCTTCGTCTACCGACAAAATACCTTACCACAGACAATGCCATCATGATTGGCATCGCGGCATTTGTACGAGCGGGCAAGGGACCCAAGATTCTTAAAAACCAGACCCCGATAAGAGCACAAGGTAACTTGTCTATTTCTTCGGCCCCATAATTATCACCTTTTCAACAGTCTCTTTTTTGATGGGTTCTTTGATAGGTTCTTTGGAAGCCTCGTTTACCTTCGACGTTGACCTTAACCAGGCTGAACTTACCAGATACCAAGACTTGATAGAAGCTCTAATAGAATTATGTTCAGGATAAAGTGACGTCCAAACCAGAGAAATTATGAGGGCTGTGAGAAGCGGCAGTATGAGCCACCATTCCAGTATATACGCGACCACAATGGCGGCGCTGAGACCCGTATCTACAGTAAGCCACTTGGCAAGAAATCTCTTACGAACATTTCCAGAAATATTTTTGTAGAGGACATCCTTTAGGACACTTCCTAAGATATAAAGGGCAATTAATATTAGCAATAATCCATAAAGAGATTTTGCCATGTCCAATAGAGTCTCCGGCGATGCAAATATCGCCGCCGCTAGATTACGAATATTTTGCCCCCGAAGAGACTCTGCCTCGCCCACTATAGGTATGATAGGTGGGCTGGTGGTTGAAGTGTTCGTTCCCTCCACGGTTTCTGACGAAGAAGACGGGAGTTCGGGATTAATTCCTTGCGCTCTCAAACTTTCAAGAAGCTCTCTAAAAGCGGCTATTTCATTAATTTGGGCTTGATTTAGAGGTAATATACGCTGGCAATATATCTCGTTTATCTTCTTTAGAGTCAAGATGTAAACATATCCAGTAGAATCAGTGTGGCCCCATGGCTCTAGAATATCGTTAAAGTACTTAATCTGGAATGCCGATACGGCGTCGAAAGTGGCTTGATCAAAGACACCCGTAAGAGAAACATTGCTGTGTCCCTCAAAGTTTATTAGAAATGCTTGTAACTTCAAGACCTCTATCAGATCATTGTTTAAATCTCTCCTCATATAATCTCTCAAATAGAAACATTCCGAGGTGGGTGATATTGAAGCAGACAACACCACACCTGAACTGCTTCCACTTCCACTTCCCCCACCACCTCCACCACCGGAAGGAGGAGTTGGCGAAGGAATATTAACGGTCACTGTAGTTGTAGCAGTACTGGTAGCCGTGCCATTGCCACAGCTCATAGAATAAGTGGCGGTGCTCTCTGGAGAAACAATCTGATTGCCGGATGTTGAAGTGGCACTAGTCCAGTCTGTCGTACAGATAGTCGCGTTTGTGGATGCCCATGAGAGATTAGAGCTCTGACCTTGGTCAATAACATTTGGATTAGACGCTAAAGATACTACCACCACTACAGGTTCGGATGTGCTCGTCTCATCATTATCGTTGGGATCATAAGATTCTGGATTACTAGAGTCGGCATCGCTATGGCATCCCGGGTCTGCTGAATCGATAAGTTGGTCTTCATCATTATCGATAGCATCTGAACATGCGGGCGATGGAGATACGCAATTGTCATTGATTGAAATTAATCCATTCGGAATAGTAAGTTGTATTCCTTCTAAGTTGGCGCAAACATCTGCTGGATTGGTCTCGTCATTGTCATCGGGATCGTAAGATTCTAAGTTACCAGAATCGGCATCGCTGTGACATCCCGGATCACTAGAATCAGTAAAACTATCGTCGTCGTTATCTACGCCATCTGAACATTGTGCCCGAACCTTAACCGTAAGAATTTTTTGTAGAGCTACTGCGCCTTCGCTATCGATGGCATCGTAAGTAACAATATAATCCCCGACATTATTCGTATCAACCGTATCACCACCTACAATAAGACTGGGTTCTGGATTATCTTCATCGTCATTCACTGTCGCGTGGTTTAGAGGATAAAAAGTATCACCTAGTGTCAGGGTGATTATTGTATCTGCAGTGATAACTGGCGGAGTATTTTCGTCATTATCTTCTTCATTTGTGCAACCGTGATCTTCTGGGTGATCAATGAACCCATCTCCGTCGTTATCTACACCATCTGTACATTGTGAAGGTGGTTCACTGACATTTACGGCACGGGTTTTTTGAACAGCTGGAGCCCCGTCAGAGTCAGTGACATTGTAGGTAATGAGATATGTCCCAACTGTAGTCGTATCAACAACGTCTCCGCCAACAATTACTAACTCAGTTACGTTGCCGTCCTCAAGATCAGAGGCACTATAGCCAGGGTCAATATATGGACCATCATTTACCAATATATTATCTGGATTTGGCACATTAAGTGTTATGGTTGGGATCTCGTTCTCATGGTTGATAAAAGTACATGAGACGATATCACTTGTACTAACGGCAATACCCTCAACTCCACTTAAAGAGGAAGAGCCGACCATTACGTTGTCAACAAAACATTTTGCGTCTAGAAGCTTAAGGCCATTTTTTTGTGTCTCCGTAACGCTATAGGTGCCCGATTTAACTTCGACAGAAGAAGTAAATCCATCAACACTGGTTAATTCAGGGTCAGGATTTGAAGGAGTTCCGTCTATGTCGAAGATCCACCCCGATGCGGGAAATTGGTCATTTGTAGTATTAAGATTGGTATCTGTATCAATGAGTTTCTTGACCGTGATAGTACCGCCACAAAGTTCTTTTGCGAGATCTCGAAGGTCAGATGCCAATGTATCAAAGTCAGAAGTGTAAACTGCATCTGCGCTGGAGATTGCCTTAAGATTATTCACATTTAAATTGTCGCCTATTCCGAGAGTAATAATACGTGTTCCAGCATTCTTAATCTCGTTTGCCTTAACTATTGCTGCCTGTAGAGCTTGAGCTTTTGTACCTGGTTTGTTCGCGTTGCCATCAGAAGCAAATAGAACTAAGTCGGGGTGTTCTGAATCACTTCTGGGATCAAAAGTAGAAGAAGCTTTCTTTAGTCCATCTTCCCAGTTGGTCGAGCCACCAGACACTGGGGCGTTAATTGCTATGTTTAGTTGGGCAGTATTATCAGTGAATGTTTGTAAAACGCTAGCACCAAAATCGAAGTCTGTTACCGAAAAAAGAGTCGGGGTGGCGGGCAGAAATGCATTTACAAAACCCTTAAACGCATTTTTCATTTGTACAAGTTCTGTAGTACTTATACTTCCTGAACTATCCAAAACTAGTGCAATATCAAGTCCACAAGAAGCACTAAGGGCCGGGTTAGGAGCAGGAACGATAACATGGTGGGAGTTGTTGTCATTAGCAAAAACAGGTCCGCTAACAACAAATAAGCCGGCAATAACAAACGTGACTGCTACGGTTAGACAGGTAGCGCTATTGATAGAAAATATGTTCCGTAAAGAAAGGTTCCTCATGAGTACATAAAATACGTTTCCCCAAGAGAATGTCAAGCATTAGAAGGAGGTCTCTGTATCAAGAAAAGTTCTTTATTTGCAACATTTTTTAATCATTTGTCCTTTACTTGAATACTGTCTCTTATAAAAGACTTTTGGTTTGCTATAAGACACGTTAATATGGGTTTAAATTAAGACCCTCTAATATAATCTTTGATTTCTAAATAATAGATGTATATTTTGTCCTTTAACACGTCGGAAATTGTACTTGTTCAGACATGTTATCATTGAGTAACAACGCATGAACAACAAGTTTCTTACGCCATATAATCCTAAGGAAACAGAGGAGAGAATCTATAAACTCTGGGAAAAGAGCGGCTTTTTTAATCCAGATAACCTACCGGGAGACCGTAAAAAGCCCTTCACCATTGTAATGCCCCCCCCGAACGCCAACGGCAGCCTTCACTCAGGGCATGTTCTTTTTATCACTCTTGAAGATATCATCACCCGATTCAAGAGAATGTCAGGATATAAGACTCTCTGGCTTCCCGGTGCCGACCATGCGGGTTTTGAAACTCAAGTGGTGTTCGAAAAAAAGCTCGAAAAAGAAGGTTCCTCAAGATTCGGCATGGACCCTAAGGATTTGTACCAGAAAATCTTGACTTTTACTCTCGAAAATAAAAAAAATATGGAGTCTCAAGTTCGTTCACTCGGCGCTTCCTGCGACTGGTCTCGCGAAAAATTCACCTTAGACCCAGATGTGGTTCTAAAGACCCAAGAAACCTTTAAAAAGATGTTTAACGAGAAACTTATCTATCGAGGTCAGAAAGCAATCAATTGGTGTCCCAAACATGAGACTTCCCTTTCCGAGGTGGAAACAGAATCAGTTGAAGAAACATCTCCTTTTTATTACTTTAAATACGGGCCCTTTGAAATCGGGACTGTCAGACCGGAGACCAAGTTCGGCGACAAGTACGTCGTTATGCACCCGAATGATTCTCGGTATGCACAATACAAGCACGGCGATGAACTAGAGCTCGAATGGATCAACGGACCTGTTCGAGCCACGGTCATCAAGGATGAAGCTGTGGACATGGAATTCGGGACAGGTGTTATGACTATCACGCCATGGCATTCGCAAGTGGACCTCGAAATAGCCAAACGTCACAATTTAGATATTGAACAGATAATAGATTGGCGCGGTAAACTCCTTTCCATTGCCAGAGAATTTTCCGGAATGAATATAAAAGACGCCAGACCAAAAATTGTTGAGAAACTTAAATCAAAGGGACTTCTCATCCGCATCGACAAAGAATACAAAAACGTCGTCAAAAAATGTTACAAATGCAACACTATTATAGAGCCACAGATCAAAGACCAATGGTTTGTAAAAATGGAGCCTCTAGCGAAATTGGCAATAAGCGCAATTAGTCGCAAGGAAATCAGGTTTATTCCCGATAACTACGAAAAAATTTTCAGGTATTGGATGGAGAATACGATAGATTGGAACATCTCTCGTCAGATTATCTGGGGAATTCCAATACCAGCTTGGTTTCGCGGAGAAGAAGTGGCGGTCAGCATCGACAAGCCTCTCGGCGAGGGCTGGATTAAAGACCCCGACACTTTCGACACTTGGTTCTCAAGCGGACAGTGGCCACTTCTAGTGACCGGTTACCCTAGCGGAACCGACTACAAAACGTATTATCCAACGGACGTGATGGAAACTGGTCATGATCTCATCTTCAAGTGGGTGCCACGTATGGTTATTTTTGGTCTCTACTTGTCAAAGAAGGTGCCATTTCACACGGTCTACCTTCACGGCCTTGTTAATGACGCGGAGGGCAAGAAGATGAGTAAATCAAAGGGAAACGTGGTTGACCCGTTAGTTTTGACCCGGAAATACGGAACCGACGCCCTGCGCATGACTCTTGTTGTTGGCAACACACCGGGAACTGATCTCTCTCTTCGCGAAGATAAAATCAGGGGTTATAAAAACTTTGCCAACAAGATTTGGAATATCACACGCTTCGTGCTCTCGCGAGAAAATCCACCAGCTGGCGGAGATGCGCTTGATAGAAAATTGACAAATGAATTCGATAAACTAGCCAAAAATGTAACAGACGATATGGAAAATTATCGTTTCTACCTCGCTGCCGAAAAAATTTATGCCTACGTTTGGCATCGCTTCGCTGACGAGATTATCGAGGAGAGTAAGTCACTTCCTCTGGACAGCAAAACCCTGTATTATATTCTCGAAAATTCACTTAAGCTCCTTCATCCATTTATGCCCTTCATCACTGAAGAAATCTGGCAAGAATTGAATAAGAAAAACTTATTAATGATAGAACCTTGGTTTACCCCGAGCGGGGTCGAGGGGCCATCAAAATGATAAACACGAATATAATTTTCTACGCGCTTCTGGGCGGCATTCTGCCGGCGCTCATCTGGCTCGCCTTTTGGCTTCGTGAGGACTACAAGCATCCTGAACCGCGTGGTCTTATTCTAAGAACATTTCTTCTCGGTATGGGTGCGGTTATTCTTGTTCTACCATTTCAAAAGGCGATAGATGCATTGCTTCCGGGCATGGCGTTCGCCGCCATTCTTTTCTGGGTTATTTTTGAGGAAGTCTTTAAATTCGGCGGGGCCTATATCGGCGGTCTCAAATCAGTCGAGGACAACGAACCGGTTGACCCCATCATTTATATGATTACAGCGGCTCTCGGCTTCGTAGCTCTAGAAAACGCTCTCTTTATCCTCGGACCATTACTTATCGGGGAAGAACTCACAAGAAGTGTCATCGCTGGTAATTTGCGTTTTATCGGGGCAAGTCTCTTACATGTAGTCTCTTCCGGTATTGTCGGGGTAGCGCTCGCATTCTCATTTTATAAATCGAGAAGAAGGCGCATCACCATTGCTGTTCTTGCTCTAATCTTGGCCATCGCCTTTCACACTGGCTTCAACTTAGCGATAGTCCATTGGAATAACTCCGGTGCTCTGCTTGCTTTCGGACTGGTGTGGATAGGTGTCATCCTTCTCCTCTTAGCATTTGAGAAGGCAAAGACAATTGCGCGATAGAAAGAAAGAGATATAATTAAGCCATTATGCACATGCAAAACAAAAGGTCCTTTTTCGAGAGACTCACAGGAGCGGTCCGACTCGATGAGGAAATGGAGCAGCAGAGAGACGAGTCCGTCCTCAAATCGCCTATCAAGTCAAATGTATTTGAGGAAAGCGATGAGGAGGCCCAGCTTACCGTGGATGTCTATCACACGCCTTCAGAAATTATTATCAAGACCATGGTCGCCGGGGTTAAGCCGGATGACCTTGATGTTTCAATTACTAGGGACTCCGTTACCATCCGCGGTAAACGCAGTGAGGATACAACGGTGTCGAACGATGAATATTTCCATCGCGAGCTTTATTGGGGTTCATTCGTTCGTACTATAGCTTTACCGGAAGAAATCGATGTCGATGGAGCGGAGGCGGTTGAGAAATATGGCATGCTCGTTCTCCATCTGCCAAAGGTCGATAAAAATCGCCAGACCAAACTTAGGGTCAAGGGAAATTAGGGTGCTGGGAGGCGGGCTCGAACCGCCGACCCCTTCCTCTTCAGGGAAGTGCTCTACCAACTGAGCTATCCCAGCAATTTATTATTTAAGAAGATCTAGTGTCTCTTTTATACCACTAAAACTCGCCATTATTTGTCCAATAAATGGCTGAAGATAGAAGTAACCAACCATCAAAGGTACGACTACAATAGTGACTTTTATGAATCCCCAGAGGACAGCCCATCGAGCTGTTCTCTGCATTTTCTGCAAAATCAGATTATTCTCTTCCGAAAGTTTCAGTGTGCGCTCCAAGAGCACTTTTTCTTCGAGATTCATCCCGTTAGAAGTTAAGGTAGTAACTCATATCTTTTTATAGAACCTCCGCTTTGTAAGTCAACAGGACTTCTAACGGGATTCGTAGGCAAAAATTATAGCAGAATATCGGTTTTTTTCAAATTCTATGTTATATTCATTGTGCAAACGCCTTCCATTCCTCACCTGCTCTCTGTAAGCTAAAGCTCGCGAGAGCGACGTTCGGAATGAGAACGTGCGAGTACTTTCTATTCCTCACTTGCTCTCGTAGCTCAATGGATAGAGCAAATCCGTCCTAAGGATGAGATGTAGGTTCGATTCCTACCGAGAGCACCACTGACTTGACAGGGAAGTTGTTTTCTGTTATACTTATGGTGTTCCTAAGATGAACTTGGGAATCCGGGCTACGAAGGTTTCGTGGCAAATTCGTACTTTGAAAGGAGGATCCTATGGATCCCAAACGGCAGGGCGAAATCGCCCTCAAGCTGGTGAAGCACTTGTTGCGCAAGCGCGGCATTACGCTCTCGCAGGACAACATGCGCGAGTTCGGAAATGTCGCGAAAGTCATCGAGGTGCCTGTCGAGGAGCTGAAGCAATTCGCCAAGCCCCTCATGCAGGAGCTCCTCGACGAGTGCTTCTCCGTCAAGCAGTAGTCGGGAAACCAGGGTGGAGCTTCTAGCTCCCTAAAAGGGTAATTGCACCTCGCCGCCACAAGCGGACAAGGGCAGAACAAGAACCTCGCCCCGTTTTCCGGCAACACCGCCCCACTATTCTTCGGAATAGTAATGTTAAAAACCGAGTTTTTAACATTTTATTGTCTTGCTTGATTCTTCCCCCTATTTTGTTACTATAATTGCGGTAATCAGCTTCATCATTAGCTGAATTTGTACATAACATAGAGACATAGAGAGGTGTGCGAAATGGATAGTCGAAATTTTCAGGAGCTCCTGGAGCTCCAATGGTCTTTCAACAATCACGTTTGTCTCGGACTTGATAGTGAGTATTCAAGAATTCCGGAGTCTCTGCGCCAGGGGAGCATACGAGATACCCTCGTAGCGTTCAATCAGGGAATCGTGGATGCGACAAAAGACGCGGTCTGTGCTTATAAATTAAACTTCGCGTTTTATCTGAAGTATGGCAGTGAAGGAATTACCGCGCTTAGAGAGACCGTTGCCAACATTCGTGCTGTTGCGAGAGAAATTCCAACAATTCTCGACGGCAAGCACGGCGACACAGTAGATTCCAATGTCGCCTA
>Ga0209541_10007493_pt1 | contig 18338 bp, 17 predicted proteins | sample RifCSPlowO2_01_FD_184027 | JGI IMG/M metagenome (GOLD analysis project Ga0209541, IMG submission 184027) | Groundwater microbial communities from Rifle, Colorado - Rifle CSP2_plank lowO2_0.1 (SPAdes) (version 2) | ecosystem: Environmental > Aquatic > Deep subsurface > Groundwater | place... | reverse complement strand
ATATGCTTTTGGTTTTAGATAAAATAAAGAGAGGAGATAAAAACACCAAGCTCGCGCTTGATATTTTCACCTATCAAATAAAAAAATATATCGGAGCTTATTTTGCAATTTTGGGCGGATGCGACATTTTAGTTTTTACCGGGTCTATTGGATCTGGAAATCCAAAAACCAGAAACGCTGTTTGTAAAGGTTTAGATATTTTTAAAAAAACTAAGGTGATAGCAATCGAAACTGACGAAGAATTAGCTATCGCTGAAAAAATAACTAAAAAACTCAAGGAGCTTTTACCTTGAGCTTTTCTTGTTCCTCTGCCAAAGGCAGAGTCGGGCCGAAGCCATTTATACTTCTATTATACTCCTAAATAACACTGTGTCGACCCCCGATAATAAAAATTAAAATAATATTAAAATCAAAGATTTATGGCAAAACAAGAACAATTTGGCGGCGAACAACCTGAGGGAAAAATTGAAACTCCACTCCCGTCAGATAAAAAAGAATCCTCAATAGATGCTGCATATTTTTCTTCTGTTTCAAGATATTTTAATAGAAGAAAAGAAGATTGGATGGCTGATAGAGAAAATCCAAGCGAAGAAGATTTGCAATATGAACAATTCCTTAGTGCGCAGCAAAATGTTCTCGGTAAAGTTGCTAACGCCAAACAGCTTGAGAAGTTGCAGCCGAAAGATGTTTCTTTCGCGCTTTCTGAGCTAGCCGGAATGATGGCAAGTAATTGGGAACAGGACCCAAATTCTACTATCGACGAAAAAAAAGAATATCTAGAAGCAAAAGAAATTTTCATGGCAACATGCAAAAAAATGTTTCCAGAAATTGAGTCAGAAGCGAGTAGTTCTATTTTTTACATTGAGGCAGAAAAATTAATTAGATTAGGAATTTCAGCGGTTAGTGTTTCAATGTCGGAAGGAGGAAAACTTTTGAAAGAAAATCCAAAAGAGCTTACTAAGAGAATAAATAATATATTGCATACCTCGGGTGATGCGATGAAAAGTTACGCATTTTATGGATTTATTGCAGAAGATGTAAAAGAAACAGAAGCTATGGAAAAAAAATTAGGCATGGGAGTTATTTCACTATATAAATTACAACTTATGCGAGATCGGCTTACAGAAAAAATCTATGGCAGGGCAGATATAACTCCAGGTGAAACACGGCAAATCGATGAAGCTCGCGAAAAAGTAAAATAATTTTATAATAAAAAATAAATTATGGAAAAAGCAGAAAAAAATATTTTATGGTTTAATGAAGTGGGAATGGCTGATGTGCCGTTAGTGGGCGGGAAAAACGGGTCTTTGGGCGAAATGTATACTAATTTAACTTCAAAGGGGGTAAATGTGCCGTATGGCTTTGCTGCGACGTCCACTTTTTACTGGAAATTTATTAAAGCAAATAAGTTAGACAAAGATTTATCTGAAATTTTTAAAAATTTAAATCCCAAAAATCTGCAATCCGTAAGGGCGGTCGGCAAAGCTGCCAGAGAAAAAATTGGAACAGGAATTTTTGCGGAAGAATTAAAAAAAGATTTATTTGAGGCTTATGCAGAATTATCTAAAAAGTATAATGTTGAGAATACAGATGTTGCCGTAAGAACCTCCGGGGTGGCCGAAGACAACCCGGATGCTTCTTTTGCCGGACAATTTGAAACATTTTTAAATATTACCGGGAAGGAAAGCCTTTTGAGGGCTGTTAAAAATTGTTTTATTTCATTTTTTACAGATAGGGCAATTGTATACAGAGAGCAGGTAAAAATAGACCACCTTTCTGTTGCTTTGTCGGTTGGAGTGCAAAAAATGGTCAGGTCTGATTTGGGAACTTCGGGAGTTATGTTTTCGTGTGAAACAGAGTCCGGCTTTGGAGACGTTGTTTTAATTAATGCAAGCTATGGATTAGGGGAAAATGTGGTAAAAGGCAGGGTTGATCCTGACCAGTTTTATGTTTTTGAAACAACCTTGAAAAAAGGATTTTCTCCAATTTTAGAAAAAACATTGGGCACGAAATTGGTAAAACTTATTTATACGGCAAACCCAAAAAATCCCACAAAAGATATTGCAACAACAAAAAAAGAAAGAGAAAATTTTTGCATAAGCGATAAAGATATTTTAGCTTTGGCAAAATGGTCCGTAATAGTTGAAGACCATTACAAAAAATCAATGGATATGGAATGGGCGGAAGACGGTAAAACCGGAGAATTATTTATCGTCCAGGCAAGACCGGAAACCGTGCAAAGCAAAAAGAATCTTAGTGTTTTGGAAGAATATATAATAAATGCCGCTGCTAAAAAAATAGTATTAGCAGAGGGAATGAGCGTTGGCAGTAAAATCGGACAGGGAACCGCAAAAGTTATAATGTCCGTCAAAGATATAGAAAAGTTTAAAGAGGGCGAAGTTTTAGTTACAGATATGACAGATCCCGACTGGGTTCCGGCAATGAAAATTGCAAAAGCCATTGTGACAAACAGGGGCGGAAGAACCTGTTTTGATGGAGATACAAAAATTTTGACCGATGTGGGATTTATAACAATTAAAAAAATTGTTGAGGAATGCGAAAACAAAGAAATTAAAGTTTTATCTGTTGATGAAGACAATTTCAATTTGGAGTGGAAAAAAGTTTTGAATGGTTTTCAAAAAGAATCGGAGGTTGTAAAAACTGCCGTATCCCAAACTGGCAGAATGCTTGATAATGAGTTTATTTCAACAAAGGATCATAAATTTTTTACATTTAATAACAGAAAAGGAGTGTTTAAGGAATTGGATGATATATTAAAAGATAGAGAATTTTTGACATCTGTTTCTAAAATACCATCGCCTGATAATAAAAAATTTAATAGAGAGCTTGCCTATTTAATGGGTGGAATAATTACAGACGGAAGCGTTTATGTTTCTGAAACTCACGGAGAAGTCCAATTTATACAAAAACCAACAGCAGGAAAAAAACAGTTCATTAAAAAAATGGCTGTCTGTATGAAAAATTGTTTTGGATATGACTTCCGCAAGTTTGAGAAAAAAACTTCTAATGGAAAAATAAGAGGGAAAAATGTTGTTGGAAGCGCCAATGCTTATCGTTGTTACAGCAAAGATATTGCAAGTAAATTTAAAGAATTAGAAAAAGAAATTACACAAAATATTCTTTGCGGTTCTGATGAGGCAGTGTATAATTTTTTGGCTGGCGTGATTGACGGGGACGGAACTTATAATAAGAATAATAAAAAAATAAATATTTTTTGCTCTGAAGAATTTTTACTTGAGGCAATAGTTGTCAGCTGTCTAAAACTAAAAATTGCTTTTCAGATTACTAAGAATAGAAATATTCACAATGTTCAGCTGTTGGATAAATTTTCAGAAATTTTTAAATATACGCAACGCGTTAAAGGAGAAATATTAGAAAGGCAAAAATTTGGCATTAATTTATTTTCTTCAAAACAATTATTATCCGACATTATTGAAAGAGTAAATTTTATGGGAAGAATAAAACCCTATGTTGAAAATAATTTGCTAATTGACGGAAATAAAATTAAAAATAATCTTATACCGATGATTGCGGGACAGTTGGAAAATCACGAATTAACGAAAATTGTTGAATCTGACCTCAAAATGTATAGGGTAAATTTTGTAGAGAATTTAGCAAAACAAAAAGTTTACGACATAGAAGTTGAAGATAACCATAATTATTTAGTTTTTACTAGTAAGTTGACTCCCTTGATAGCTCATAATTGTCATGCTGCAATTGTCGGCAGGGAACTAGGGGTTCCTACAATTGTCGGCACGGCTATGGGCACAAAGAAAATAAAGACCGGCAGAAAAATTACAGTTTCCTGCGCCGGAGGCGAAGCAGGAGCGGTTTATGACGGAATTATTCCGTTTGAAATCAAAAAAACAGATATTTTAAATATCAAAGAAACAAAGACAAAAATAACAATGAATGTTGGCGAGCCGTCAAATGCTTTTAATTTGAGTTTTATCCCGAACGACGGCGTTGGTCTTGCGAGAGAAGAATTTATTATTGCAAATGATATTAAAATCCATCCAAACGCTCTGATAAATTATCCCGCCATAGCGGGATCCCGCTCGGGGCGGGATAAAATATTAAAGAATAAAATTGATGCATTAACTTTAGGATACCAGGACAAAACGCAATTCTATATTGATAAATTAGCCGGAGGAATCGGAAAAATCGGAGCAGCTTTTTATCCAAAGCAGGTTATTGTAAGATTTTCGGATTTTAAAACAAATGAATACAGGTCATTGGTTGGCGGAGATTTATACGAAATGAAGGAAGAAAATCCAATGATTGGTTTTCGCGGAGCTTCAAGATATTACAATCCTAAATTTAAAGACGCTTTTGTTTTAGAATTAAAAGCAATTAAAAAAGTCAGAGAAGAATTTGGCTTGGACAATGTTGTTGTAATGGTGCCCTTTTGCAGAACGGTTGAGGAAGGTAAAAAAGTTTTAGAAATTATGAAAGAAAACGGGTTGAGCCAAAAATCAGGACTTAAAGTTTATGTTATGTGCGAGATTCCAGCTAACGTTATTTTGGCAGAAAAGTTTTTGGAAATTTTTGACGGATTTTCAATCGGGTCTAATGATTTAACGCAATTAACTTTAGGTTTGGACAGGGATAATTCAGAAATAGCCGGTGTGGGGAATGAAAAAGACGAAGCTGTAAAAGAACTGATTGAAGAAGCCATAAAAGTGTGCCAAAATAATAATAAATACATAGGAATATGCGGTCAGGCGCCTTCGGATTTTCCTGATTTCGCGCAATTTTTGGTGGAACTTGGCATTGAATCAATGTCTTTAAACCCGGATTCTGTAATAAAAACAAAAATCGCAATCGCCGAAACCGAGAAAAATTTAGAAAACAAAAAAAGTGAAAACAAATCATAAAATAGTTAATGGCGATTCGAGGATGATGAAAGAACTACTAGACAGAAGTGTTCAGTTGATTATCACATCGCCTCCTTATTGGCAACTAAAAGATTATGGCTCCGACAGTCAGATTGGTTTTAATGATAGTTATGAAAAATATATTAATCATTTAAATTTAGTTTGGAATGAATGTAATAGAGTTTTAGAAAACGGTTGTCGTCTTTGTATAAATATTGGAGATCAATTTGCCCGTGCTGTTTATTACGGCCGCTATAAGGTTATTCCGATAAGAACAGAAATAATAAAATTTTGTGAAACAATAGGTTTTGATTATATGGGTTCAATTATTTGGCAAAAAGCCACTACAATGAATACTACTGGCGGAGCTACAATAATGGGAAGTTTTCCTTATCCAAGAAATGGAATTATAAAATTAGATTATGAATTTATTTTAATATTCAAAAAACAAGGAGAGAGTCCAAAAGTTGATAGAGTCGTTAAAGAAAAATCTAAAATGACCAAAGAAGAATGGAATCAATATTTTCAAGGTCATTGGAATTTCGGTGGCGCGAGACAAGATGAACATATGGCGGTATTTCCAGAAGAATTACCGAAGAGACTAATAAAAATGTTCTCTTTTGTCGGTGATACTGTGTTGGACCCATTTTTAGGAAGCGGCACTACATCATTGTCTGCAAAAAATCTTAATAGAAATTCTGTAGGATATGAAATCAACTCAGAATTTTTACCAATTATTAAAAACAAAATTGGTACTGCTAATAGTTATAATTTTAATGATGCCTCTTTGGAATTTATTGATGGACAGAAAAATAAAGATGTTGATTTTAACAAATATATAAATCAATTGCCATATATATTCAAAGATCCTCATAAATTAGATAAAAAAATAGATCTAAAAAAATTACAATTTGGATCAAAAATAGATAAAAATAATTATGATGAAGAAAATAAATTTTATACTGTCAACGAAATATTGAGTCCTGAAAAAATAAAGTTAAGCAACGGTTTAATAATTCGCTTGCTTGGAATAAAACAAAACCCAGAAATTAACGGAAAAGCAGTAGAGTATTTAATTGATAAAACAAAAGGACAGAAAGTCTTTATGAAATTCGACGCTTTAAAATATGACAAGTATAATAATTTATTATGTTATCTTTATTTACAAAATAAAACTTTTATAAATGCCCATTTGATTAAAAGCGGTTTGGTTTTGCCCAATACTGAAATGGAATATAAATATAAAAATAAATTTATACAATTAACATCATAAAATTATGGCAAAAGAATGGATTTTGAATAGTGCTATGAATCGATTTCAGTTGAATTTTAAGAGAAATGTCGGGCCAACATCTGAATCAATAAGAAAATGTTCTCCCAAAAACATTGATGAGTGGCGAGAATATTATTTCTCAAAAGTGAAACCAAAAGAACATATTATTGAATTAGGAAAAAAACTTTATGTAAAAATTACTGAAGTTATTCAATCAGAGGTAGCTGAAATAACAGAGCAAGATTGTATCGACTATATGATACAACTTGTGATAGATAGGACTTTTGATGGTTATACAACTGAAATACAAACAATTTATGGTCAACTTGAGAAAGAGATAGGTATTAAAATTGAGCCATCTTCAGATGAATGGGATAGACTTTTTAATGTGGATTTTTTTATAAAAATAGATAAAAAATATATTGGCTTGCAGATTAAACCCGTTAATGAGGGCATTCAACTTTCTGAAATATTCAAAGAGCATTCTTTACAGTTAAAGACACACGAAGAATTTACGGCAAAATATGGAGGAAAAGTTTTTTATATTTTTTCTATGAAACAAGGTGATAAAAAAGTTATTGCTAATATAGAAGTTATAAAAGAGATAAAAGAAGAAATAAAAAGATTAGGTAAATAATGAAATTAAGTATTGATTTAAAATTGAAAATTAAGACCGGTCGATTAGCAATTTAACCATTTAACAATTTAGCAATATAATTCATGTACGATATTATAACATTTGGGTCAGCAACGCAGGATATTAATTTAAAGTCCAAGGCGTTTAAGGTGACCAAGGATGACAAAGATTCTGTCACAGGCGAAGGAATTTGCCTGGCTTTGGGTTCTAAAATTGATGTTGAGGGCATAAAATTTACTTCTGGTGGAGGCGGAACAAATACTGCTGCTACTTTTGCAAAACAGGGGTTTAAAACAGCTTTTTGCGGAGTTGTGGGAGATGACCAGGCAGGAAAACAAGTTTTAGATGAGCTGAAACGTTTAAAAGTGGATACAAATTTGGTTTTAAAAACAAAAGAAAAAGCAACAAATTATTCTGTTATTATTTCCAGCGAAGGAGAGGACAGGACAATTTTAGCGTACCGAGGAGCATCTGATTTGCTGGATAAAAATAAAATTCTGTGGGGGAAAATAAAATCAAAGTGGCTTTATTTGGCCCCGCTTTCCGGCTTATTGTGCGATGCTTTTGAGGATATAGTAAATTTTGCTTTTGAAAATAAAATAAAAATAGCCGTAAACCCGGGAAACAGCCAACTTTCTTTGCCTGCCGAAAATTTGCAGAGGATTTTTAAAAAGATTGATATTTTGATTTTAAATCAGGAAGAAGCGTCATTTTTAACAAAAATTTCTTTTCGCGAAGAATCAGAAATATTTAAAAAAATTGACCAAATGTGCCCCGGCGTTGCCATAATGACAAAAGGCATAGAAGGGGCGGTTGCGTCTGACGGCAAATATATTTATTCAGCTAAGCCCCATAAAGAGTTAAAAGTGATTGATTCAACGGGCACAGGGGACGCGTTTGCTTCAGGGTTTCTTTCGCATTATATCAGGCATGCCGGCGATATTGAAAAAGCAATCCAGTTTGGAATTGCAAATGCAGAGGCGTGTTTGTCTGAAGTCGGGGCAAAAAACGGGCTTTTAGACAAAAATTCAAAATTTGAGCCGGTTGAGGTTTCAAAAGAAGAGTGCGGAGAAAATAATTTATGCATAGAAAAATAATATGAACCCCGTTAGAAGTCGTTAACGGGAAGATATAAAAATAATTGAGAGGTCTAAAAAAGACTTCTAACGGGGTGAAAGATTTAAAATATTATTTTAAAAAAGCGCAGAAAGAGGGGTGGACAATGCCCCAGTTTAATTTTTCTGATTTCAGTCAGATGAAAGCAATTATTGAGGCCTGTAAGAATTTAAAATCACCGGTGATTTTGGGAACATCTGAAGGTGAGAGCAAATTTTTTGGGATACAAGAGGCGGTGGTGTTACGCAACTTGTTACGCAACAAGTTACGTAACCCGATATTTTTGAATTTAGACCATGGAAAATCTTTTGAATATCTAAAACAGGCGATTGATGCAGGGTACGACAGCGTGCATTTTGACGGTTCAAAACTGCCGCTGGAAGAAAACATAAAAATATCAAAACAGGTTAAAAAATATGCAAAATCCCGACTTCGTCGTGGATCCTCGATTTTATCGGGATGGCGGGGAGTTTTAGTTGAGGGCGAAGTGGGCAGAATTGGAACGGATTCTTCAAAAGTTTATTCGGAAAAATTTGAGATAAAAGAAGATGATTTAACAAAGCCAGACCAGGCAAAAGAATATATAAAAAAAACAGGAGTGGATTTACTGGCTGTAAGCATCGGAAATTTTCATGGCATTGAGGTTTCCGGCATTGACCCGAATTTAAGATTAGACGTATTAAATAAAATTAAAAAAGAAACAGGGAATATGTTTTTGGTTCTGCATGGCGGCTCCGGCGCGCAAGACGACGACATTAAAGAAGCGATTAAACTGGGAATAGTTAAAATAAATATCAATACAGAATTAAGATTAGCATACTCCGAAGCTCTAAGAAAAATTTTAGCTGATAATTCAGACGAGATCACTCCTTATAAGTATCTGCCTGAAGCCCAAAAATCAGTAGCAAAAATTGTTGAGGGGAAAATAGTCCTATTTGGCTCAGCTAACAGGGTATAAGAGGAGAGCTAACTATTTACATTTTAAAATAAATATACTATATTGATAAATGCGATGTCAATATGCGAATGCATACTAATGATACGAATAATATTCGTATCATATTAGTATAATTAGCATTCACCCAGTTAAATAATCCCGCCAGCTGGCGGGATTAGCCCGAGGGGGCTATTTAACCGGGTGAATTAGTATATTGGAATCGCAACACAATGAAGATTAAATTAGAAAGAGAAAAATGCATAGGTTGCGGTTCTTGCCAGGCTGTGTGCCCGAAATATTTTGAGTTGGCCGAAGACGGGAAATCGCACATTAAAGGTTCGGTCAAAGACGAAAAAACAAATAACGAAGAATTAGAAGTGGCAAAAATTGAATGCGCAGAAACAGCCGCAGATACTTGCCCCGTGCAGTGTATACACATCACATAACACATAATATGGAACGCATAACAAAATGTCGTAGTTTTGTTTCAAGTTTCAAGTTTTAAGTTTCATGATTAAGTTAAACGCTAAAATCAGAAAAGAAATTGGACGCAAAACAGACGCCATAAAAAAAGCAGGAAAGATTCCTGCTGTGGTTTACGGTCCCGGCGTTAAAAATGTTTCAGTGGAAATTGATTATAGAGAGTTTCAAAAAATTTTTAAGGAAGCCGGAGAAAGCTCTTTAGTCTCTTTGCGTGTGCAGGGAGAAAAAGAAGAAAGGCCGGTGTTGATTCATGAAATTCAAAAAGATCCTGTTTTAGATAAAATAATCCACATCGATTTTTTCCAGGCTTCTTTGAAAGAAGAAGTGGAGGCAAACGTTCCTTTGGTATTTGAGGGGGTATCTCTTGCAGTGAAAGAGTTAGGAGGAACTTTGGTTAAACATTTTTCAGAGCTAGAAGTAAAAGCTTTGCCCCAGAATCTTCCTCATGAAATTAAAATTTCTATAGACGGATTGAAAACTTTTGAAGACCACATATTGGTAAAAGATTTAATTTTGCCGAAGGAAGTTAAAATTATTGCAAAACCAGATGAAATTGTAGTTTCTGTCTCTCGGCCGGCTAAAGTGGAAGAAGAACTTGCTGTACCGGTTGAAGAAAAAGTAGAAGATGTTGAAAAGATAGAGAAGGAGAAAAAGACAGAGGAAGTTGTAGAGGAGCCGAAAGAAGAAAAAAAATAGAAGATTGCGTCTTTGAACAGCCCTGTGGAAAACAGGGTTGTTTTTTTATAAAAAAAAGAGATAATAGAGATAAACAGAATATCTAGTTTTTGTAATGTTTTTACGTAGCACGAAGTCATTATTTTTATCAATATTATTTTTGGGATCAATGTTTCCTGTTTTTTTCGTGGCTGCTGATTTGGCTGACCAATGCGTCCAAATTTCAGAATCAAATACCGGATGCCCAAATATGTCTTCTGCTGACTGCAAAAATTTATTACAGCAATGCGCAGATTATTATGACCAGCAGTCAGAACTTATAAGCCAGGATATTACAAAGACAACCCAGCAAAAAAATACTCTTCAAAACCAGATAACAGCCCTTAAAAAGAAAATTCAAAATTTGGATTATCAGATTAGTCAGAGTAACGTTAAAGTCAGCAGTTTGAGCATACAGATAACAGATACAAAAGATTCCATAGACGGAACTTCAGAAGACATTGAAGATTCGCAAAGCCAGATAGCAAGTATTTTAAGGTCAATTTATGAAGAAGATCAAAAACCCTCGTTTATAATTTTACTGGAAGGAAATCTTTCGGATTTTTTCAGCAATATAGCCTATTTGGGGGGATTGAATTTAAAAGTGAGCGAACTTTTAGACAGCACAAAAGATTTGCAGTCTTATCTTGAAAATCAAAAAGAAAAAATGGACGGGGAAGTCGGCCAGTTGCAAAAAACTATAGCTTTACAAACACTGCAAAAAAAAGAAAACGAGCAGAATAAGACAGAGCAGCAGCAATATTTAAATCTTACGGAAGCCCAATATCAGCGGCAGCTTCAAGACAAGCAGGAAATAGAAGAAAAATCAGCAAAAATTAAATCAATGCTATTTCAAACCATAGGTGTCGCAAAGGCTCCTACATTCGGCGAAGCGTTAGAAATTGCAAAAACTATAGGAACTATGACAGGAATCAGACCTGCTTTTCTTTTAGCTGTAATAAGCCAAGAGTCAGCCATTGGCAGAAATGTAGGCCAATGTGTTTTGACAAATCCTGACACTGGAGATGGAAAAAGAATTTCAACGGGCGCTATGGTCATCAGAATTATGAAACCAACCAGAGACGTCCAGCCATTTTTGCAAATTACGCAGGCCTTGGGCAGAGATCCATATGACACTCCTGTTTCGTGCTGGATACCAGCTTACGTAAAAGGAGCCCCTTATGGATGGGGAGGCGCCATGGGACCGGCTCAATTTATTCCGTCAACATGGAATTTATTTACAGACAGATTAACATTATTATTAGGTAAAGCTCCTGACCCGTGGGTGATAAATGATTCCTTTACAGCTTCCGCGCTTTATCTCGGAGATTTGGGAGCTAAAGCCCAGACAATGTCTGCTGAAAAAAACGCTGCTTCAAGATATTATGGAGGTTCGTCTGCTTATGCAAACAGCGTATATACAAGAGCCACATGCATTCAGACATTTATTGATAATGGGACAATGTCTGTTTCTTGCGAAAATCTTATTTTCTAGTTAGTTTCCACTAATTTTTTTGCTCTTGACAAGGTTTTCTAAATATGCTATACTAAATATAGTATAAGTTGACAAATATAGCTGGTTTTCGCGGGTGCCTGCGAACAGCTATTATCTTTTTTGGAGGAGATGTGTCATGAACGGTCAAATAAATGTCTATGTGTGTGGAGTTTATGTCACCCTCTGGCCAGGCCAAGGTGTGGTGAGGCTCCAGTATCCAAAAGTTGCACTTCAAAACCCGGAAAACCGCAACGCCTTTTACAAAAGACTAGGCGACCATTGCCTAGTGGAAGAGGGCGTTGTCGGGGGATCGTTTAGTACGATCACGCTTAACTTTGCCACCGTTGAGGAGGCGATGTCTTGCCTCTGTGAAGTGTGAATATGAGTATGGCGCGAATGCGCACCAAAAAGCCCAAGGTTTCGACCAAGGGCTTTTATTTTGCATAAAAATTTAACTACAAACTAATTCTGTTTTTTGAAGGCCTTGATGACTGGCTCTAAATCTCCGTTAACAATAGTTTCCAAACTATGCCATGATTTATTTATTCTGTGGTCAGTTATTCTATTTTGAGGATAATTGTAAGTTCTTATTTTTTCAGAACGTTTTGCCCAGCCAATTTGCTCTCTTCTTTCTTCGGTTAATTTTGATAAATCAGATTCTTCCTGCTTCTGCAGAACTCGGGCCGATAAAAGAGCCATAGCGGTTTCTTTGTTTTGTAGTTGGTTTCTTTCTGACTGGCAGGTTACAACGAGGCCCGAGGGTTTGTGGACAATTCTTACAGCTGACTCTGTTTTGTTTACATATTGGCCTCCTGGGCCCGACGCTTTGTAAGTAGAAATTTCCAAATCAGCCGGGCTTATGCTTATTTCTGTTTTTTTGGGTTTTAACAAAACAGCGACAGTTATAGTTGAAGTATGCACCCTGCCTTGTTTTTCTGTTTTTGGAATTCTTTGCACCCTGTGCACTCCTCCCTCATTTTGTAAATCGTCATAAGCTCCGTCTCCTGCTATTTCAAAAATAATTTCTTTATATCCGCCGATGGTTGAGGCATTAGAATCTAAAACGCGCTGTTTCCAGCCACGGCTTTGCGCATATTTTGAATACATTCTGTAAAGGTCAGACGCAAAAAGCCCGGCTTCGTCACCGCCGGTTCCAGCCCGTATTTCGACAATCGCAGATTGTCGCCCTGAGCTTGCCGAAGGGCTTTCTGGCTCCTCGGGTCTATAGTTTTTCCAGTCTTCTGCTGTAAATTTTGAGAAATCTTGTTCCATTCAAATAATATAACAATTTTTAGCGATTAATTCAACACCGTGTAGCGGCGGCTATTGCCTTTTGTTAAAAAGTTTGCTATTATAACAGATATATAAAATTATGAAAAAGGATATACACCCAAAATATTATAAAGCCAGCGTTAAGTGTGCCTGTGGCAACGTTTTTTCTGTAGGCTCCACAAAAGAGTTTATAGAAACTGAGGTTTGTGCGCAGTGCCATCCTTTTTATACAAAAACAGAAAAAGTTATAGATACATTGGGCAGAGTGCAGAAGTTTAAAGAGAGGATGTCTAAAAAGAAAGCTATCCCGGCTAAAGAGTCAAAGACCAGCGATGAAGTCAGGGCTGGCAAAAATAAAAAAACAAAAGAGAAATAATTAGAAGTAAAGTGGCTTACGCAGCCATTTGTATAATTTGTATGTTTGCCCTATAGCACCCATGCATATTATATTCAAACTTCTTAAATATAAATGGCAATAAAATCAGTAAAATTGAACGCCGAGGAAATGGCGCAGGCAGGAGTTAATTTCGGGCACAGAATCTCAAAACTGCATCCTTCAATGAAACAATATGTTTCGGGCATTAAAAATAATGTTCATATTTTTGATTTGGAAAAGACAGTAAAAGAATTTGAAAAAGCTCTGGATTTTATTTTAAAGCTGGTTTCCGAAGGAAAAACAATTTTATTTGTGGGAACCAAAATTCAATTGCGCGGATTGATAAAAGTTTCGGCAGAAGAGTGTGGAATGCCGTATGTCACAGAGAGGTGGCTTGGAGGAACTTTCACTAATTTTGAAACAATATCAAAAAGAGTTTTTTATTTTAAAGATTTAGAAGCGAAAAAAGCATCGGGCGAGCTTGAAAAATATACTAAAAAAGAAAGGTTAAAATTTGATAAAGAATTGCAGATACTGAAAACTAAATTTGAGGGCATTAAAAATATGTCCAAATTGCCGGACGCAGTTTTTATTTTTGGCTTGGATAAAGATGAGATAGCTGCCAGAGAGGCGAAAATTAAAAATATCAAAATAATTGCTTTGGCAGACACTAATGTCAATCCGGATATTATTGACTATCCTATACCGGCAAATGACGATGCAATTTCTGCCGTAAAGTATATAATAGATAAAGTAGAAGAAACAATTATAAACTCAAAACAAACCACTAAAATTTAAGCCCCAATGACCAAAACGTTTTGGGATTTGGGATTTCGACGAATGATTACTATTGAGCAAATAAAAGAGCTTAGGCAAGAAACAGGAGTTTCTGTGTCTGAGGTTAAAAAGGCGCTGGACGAAGCAAAAGGAGATATGAAAAAAGCAAAAGAGCTTTTGTGCATGTGGGGCAAGAATTTAGCCGGCAAAAAATCCAGCAGGGAAACAAAGCAGGGGATTATTGACAGTTATCTTCACCCAAATTTCAAAACAGGCGTATTATTAGATATAAGGTGCGAGTCTGATTTTGTTGCAAAATCTGATGGATTCAAAAATTTATCCCATGAAATTTGTCTGCAGATTGCGGCAATGAAGCCTTTATTTGTGAAAGAAGAAGATATTCCGGAAGAATTTTTAGATGGAGAAACAAAAATTTATAAAGAGCAGATAAAAGATTCCGGAAAGCCGGAAAAAATTGTAAAACAAATATTAGAAGGTAAATTAAGCAAGTATAAACAGGAGGTTTCTTTATTATCGCAGGCCTGGATAAAAGACGATTCAAAAACCATTAAAAATTTGATTGAAGACGCAGTTTCTAAAATAGGTGAAAACATAGAAATTAAGAGGTTTGCGAGGTACGAAATCTAAGTCATAAAACATGGAACATAAAACGTGAAACATAACGACGCTGTCGGGACGTAAAAATGTTTCAAGTTTCAAGTTTCAAGCTTCAAAAGATGTTTGAGCTTATCGTTGCAATTATATTGCTTATTTCTGTTTCGGGCATAGTATTTATATCTTTCAGAAAGATGTCTGATTTAGTTAAATTGCCTCAAAACGGAGAAGGAGGGGCTTTTTTTAGAGGCGCTGTGACATCTAAAATACAAAATAAAATAAGCGCCGTTTATCTTATATTCAGAAGGCAAATATTTTTACACAAGTTTCTTTCTTGGGTAAAGAGTTTGGCATTAAAAGCTGAATTAAAAATTGATTCTGTTCTGCACAGCATAAGAAAAAAAGCCCAGCAAATAGACAAAGAGATAAAGGATAAGAAATAATTACTCTGCCGATGTAGCTCAACAGCAGAGCAATACTTTTGTAAAGTATAGGTTGTCGGTGCAAATCCGACCATCGGCTCAATATTTTGTCAATAGAATAAAATCCTGAGATATTTCTCGGGATTTTATTTTGTGGTATAATATATTAATGCCTAGAGATTTTTATAACAATATAGAATACAGGGAAAGGCAGAGCGCGATAATGAAGGAAAATTGGAAAAAATAATTTCCCAAAGTTGAAATAAATAAAGTATTATAATAATTTTAAAAATTGTTAGAATATGGGTGAGCAGACGAAACAAAAAATAAATAATATTATATCTCTGGTAAAACAGAGAAAATTTTTAATGGATGAGCTCGCCGGACTGGACGTTTATAAAAACAAAATACAAAAAGTAAAAGAAAAATATGCCGGAAAGGTTCGAGGGTCAAAGACCCGAAGAAGAACAACCAATAGGGGCGGAAAAACTTCAAGAAGAAAGTAGATTTTCTCCCGAGCAAATTTTAGACCTCTCTCCGAAAGAGATGGCTGATTTATTTACCAAGTTAGATGAAGAAGGAAAATTAGAATCTTTTTTAAATGAATCTGCAGAAAACAATGCCCTAGTTGCGCAATTCAGTTATTGGGAAAAGTGGCTGGAAAAAGACCAAAGGAGATTGGTTGACCAAGTGGTGGCGGAAAAGAGTAAAATTTATGAAGGCCGAGAAGATACAGAATCGTTGCCCCTGCATTTAGAGAAAAAATTTACTCCAGAAGAGCTCAAACTAATTTTTTCTGCCACTAGCGCCATTCAACTCTGTTTTGGCTGTTCCAAAAGTTGTCCGTTTTGTGCTTTCGATGCAGTCCCAGGAACTCGCGAACATATACCTTATTCGCAATTAGCAAATTTATTCCAGAAATATGGGCAATCTTTGGCCGTACGCGAGCCAATACTATACTGGGCGTCAGAACCCTCTGATTATGCGTCAAAAATGGGGCTGGAAGACAAAACTTATCAAGATATCCACCAATTAGCGGTTGAGTATGCAGGATATACGCCCCATGTAACATCAAGAGAAAGTTCAGATGAAGGATGGATAGATTTTTTGAAAACAAAAACTAAATCCCCAAGAGTGAGCGCATATGGCTATCCGCAAGACAAGGTTGAACAAATTTTAGAAAAAGCCGAGGGGGAAATAACCATAGAGCGAGGTTATAAAGGCGAACATTCAAAAGGCATAGGAGTTTCTTCACTTAAATTTGACGTAGAGGGAGAAAGAGGTGTTGGGTGTATAGACGGTGTTTTGCTTACTCCCCGTGGTTTATATAATGTCGTTAGGTTGCCCATTTCAAAAGAATTTCCTCAGGGTCAAATTATTATGCCATTGGAGAGTGTTTCGCAAAACGAGATAAAACCAGGAGATAAACTTAAAGATATTCTAAAGACATCTGTTGTTGTTAATGAATTGACTATGAGCGAAGCGTCAGATTCAGACCAGTGGGATACGTATAAAAAAAAGCCATTTACAAGGGATGTAAAAATAAGAACAAAGGATGGAATTTATCGTGTTTGGTATAACGAAGGTGGTGTTGTTGATAGGGTGGAAGAATTAAGTATCGCAGAAGAGGAAAATAAGAGAATAAAAGAAATTGAAATAAGAAGAGCGGAAAGACAAAAAGTCGCCGAAGAAAAAGAAAAATATAAAGAAAAAATCCAAGAATTAGCCGATAGAAAAAAAAGGTATATGAAGTATTTAGCAAATTGGCGGAAAGAGCATCGGGGAGAATCAAAAACAGTCGATTATTATAAGAACACAGAAATTATGGAAACCGAACAAGAATTATATGATGCTATTGATAGAGCCGTGGAAAGGGGTGTAATAAAAGATTGGTCAAAGGAAGTTAGTGACAAAAATTATGAATGGCTTCGCAAAGAATGGATTGGTTATGTTCGTGAAACAGAAATTAGTAGTGGCAGAAATTCCGCAGAGCGTATTTTAAAAAGTAGAAATAGTGAGAGAACGGTGAATATATGTTCGGTCTGTGGTATTGATGTAGTATATGATAAATGGAGTGATGAAGCAGCGTTGGCCAAGAGAAAGAGACCGCAATAGGAACAAAAGCGATTTTTTTGATATAATAAATTATATGGAAGAAAAAGAAATAACATTAAGTTTGCCTTTGCAAATTTCAGAAATGAAAAAGTTTTTGATTTTTGCATCGGTGTCAATTTTATCATTTTTTGCGCCTTTTGCTTTTGGGCATCCGCAGTGGCTTGTGGGAACAGTTGTTAATGCTTGTTTGTTTTTGGGCGCGGTGTATCTTCCTAAAAAATATTATATACCATTGGCTGTTTTGCCAAGTTTGGGTGTTTTGGCCAGAGGTTTAGTTTTTGGCCCATTTACTTATTTTTTAGTTTATTTCTTGCCGTTTATATGGCTGGGAAATTTAATTTTAATTCTGGTTTTTAGAAGCGTTTATAAATTTCAGCTTAAAAGAGACCCGACCTCTTCTAATTTGAAAAACGCATTTAGCCAACTTTTAGAGGTCGGGTCTCTAATTGGCTTGCCTGCATTAGCAAAGTTTTTATTTTTATTTTTGATTGCAAATATTTATTTTAAATTTTCTATTGTGCCCTCGCTTTTTGTTCAAACAATGGGATTAAACCAACTTGCCACTGCGTTGGCTGGCGGATTAGTAGCTTTTTTATTGTTCAATTTTTATGGAAAATATTTCACCGGAAGCAAACAAGCTTCTTAATCTGATTGAGAAAAAAGAGAAAATGGTTGTAATGTTGGCTCCGTCTTTTCCTGTGGTTTTTGATTATCCTGTGATTGTGGGAATGTTAAAGCGCATAGGATTTAAATATGTTGCGGAAGTTGCAAGGGGAGCCGAAGAAACAAACAAACAATTATTAGCGTTAATGAAATTGCATCCGGATAAAAAATATATAACAAATCCCTGCCCGACCATTGTGCGGATAATAAGAAATAAATACCACTACCTTGCCCAATATTTGTCGCCGATTGATTCGCCGATGATAGCTACCGCAAAAATTGTTGCTAAAAAATATCCAAAATTCAAAAAAGTTTTTATCGGGCCATGTTTAATGAAAAAAATAGAGGCAGAAGAAGACCATCCGGAACTGGATATTTTAGTTATAACCTATAAAGAATTGCAGGATATTTTTAAAATTAAAAATATCGTTCCTAAATTATTAGATAAATTTGCGTCTTTTGATATTAAAGGAGGAAATGCAAGATTATATCCGGTTTCCGGAGGATTATCGCAGTCATCCGGAATAATCAAAAAATTTGCAGAT
>Ga0209541_10007491_pt1 | contig 18340 bp, 23 predicted proteins | sample RifCSPlowO2_01_FD_184027 | JGI IMG/M metagenome (GOLD analysis project Ga0209541, IMG submission 184027) | Groundwater microbial communities from Rifle, Colorado - Rifle CSP2_plank lowO2_0.1 (SPAdes) (version 2) | ecosystem: Environmental > Aquatic > Deep subsurface > Groundwater | place... | reverse complement strand
AGCTTAGCCCAACCTCCCTCTGCATCAACACTTTGTATCAGATTCCCGTACTCATCATACATTAGCTTCCCAACTCTCTCAGGCTCCTGTCCGCTCGGATCAACCTGTTTGACAACCTCTGGGTTCCCTCCTTCATCATACTCCATTAATGTCCTTGACGCATAAGATTGAATCTGATTCTTCCCTCCAAGAACATCTCCATGCCCCATCTGCGCATTATCAAACAGCCTCACACCAAATCTCTGCTCAATTGGCTTGTTTAAAATATGGGCTTTGGTAAGCTCCTCATCTTCATCAGAATATCTTGTAAAAGTAATCCTTGCATCCTTCCCCAATTCCTCGCCCTCAATCGTTAAAAAAGGCATCCCATTTCTCCCATTATAATAATACCTTGTACTTGTAGAAACTCCATCCTGCATATTCTCATTAGCATCAATCCTCGTCCATAAAGGATAAGTGCCATATATTTTAGCAGTACCCCCTGGTGAACTGGGTCTTAAAATCTCCTCCCAAAAGGGTTTTCCCAACTCATCTTTCTGCTCTTCAAAGCTTTGCAATTTCTTGTTCTGTGCAATCACCTCCCCCTTGCTATTGACAAGGCTTGTCTGGTATTCAAACCCCCATAAATAGCTTGTATCAAAATAAAAATCATAAGGATCCCAAAAATAATCCTTTCCAAACTGCTCCCCCCATCCCTGGCTTGGATTATCAGTCTTCAAAGGAGGATCGCTATATGGCGAGGTAAAATCATGCACAACATACCCTCCGTTGGGCAATTCTTCAATCACTCTTCTATACCCAAGCAACATCGGAACCTGTCCAGTAAGCAGATTATAATAGGGCTTAGATAAAACACCAGAACTAAATTTTCCATTCAGGGGCTCACCGTCCTCATCCTTCTCCCCCCCCTTACCTTCATCAAACGGAGGGTCATCCAACCGGTAGAAATACCGTACAACCTCCTCAGGTGTGCTTTCATCACCATCATCCATAGTAATTTTTTTTACTCTAACCCCACCACCATAATGAAGTAATTTATTAGTTTTAGTTAAGCTCATTGGAAGATTATCTTTTTGCAGGAAAACCCCAAAGCATCCTCTTGCCTGCTCATTATTCAGGTCAAGATTCGGAACATTCACTCCCCCGCAGGTATTCGCCTGCAAGGTAGAAACCCCAACAGCAGGAGTAGCAGGTCCTTCACCAGTATCAATATCATATAATCTTCCAGGAACCCCCCTATACACATATCCATCAGTCAATGTCCAAATAGTTGGTTCTTGACCAATAGCAGAATATTTATTACTCTCATACTCAATCTGCGTTGTAGCACCTGTAGGCCAGGTAACTTTATTTAAACTCCACGCATCTGCATGATTAATATCTGTCTTCTTTGCCGTATACTTTGGAATGCTCGTGCTGCCCTCATTATCATAATACCTATCAGCTATAATATGGTTGCGGGAGCTTCCATCCTTCCAGAAATACCCAAAATAATCATATCTATAATCAATATTGTCATATACTCTATCGGGCCCTGCTTCCCAACCAGGATTATCCCCCTCTCCTGCTCCATATTCAAATATATAAGGCCTAGGATCAGAACCATCCCCCAATAATCCCCCACCAGAAGGCAATTGCTGAATCTGCTTTAAAGTCAGCTTACCAGCCCCAATCTCATTCTCCTTTCCTGGAACCTGAGGATTAAAACTCGGTATACCCTGCTGCAAGCTATAATCATAGCTTAAAGCTACAGACGAAAGCAGTTGTCCCTTCTTCCCTCCATCTTTAATATAGAGGTTAATAACATCCAATTTAACAGCATCAGGCTCGCCAACAAACCATCCATCACCATCTAAGACCTTGATATCTTCATCGTCATATGCAACACGATCCTTCCTTAAACTCGTAATCATCTCCGCAATATGGGTGTCAGTCTCTATGAATTTCAGATAAGCTGTCTCCATCCACCCACCCACAGCATTTCCAGGTGCAGACTCTTCAGCAGCAACATCATCAAATTGCAGGAAAGCAGGTTTAGCACTCTGATGCAAAGCAGGCTCATTCAAATTAACCAGCCTATCATCAGCAGTCTGTAAAGCCCCCCCTTCATCACTTCCATAAGGAGCTCGAAATCTAAATGGTTTTTTGCTCTTTTCATACCCAAAAGAAATAGTATTCCCATTCGCATCAATAATTTTTGTCAGGAGCCAAGTATAAGCAAACCTATGAAGGAAAAGCTCGCACTTTCTATCCCCCCCTGTCTTATCAACATTTTTATATACATGCTCATCCTCACATCCATATGCTTCCCCAGCATCCCCGCCATCCTTTGTAGTATAATACAGAGGCAAATCATATACTAATCTGGTCCCATCAGCCAATGTAAAGGTAAAAGAGTCTATCACCCTATTTGGTCCATCAGGCTTATACTGAATCTTTATAGCATCTTCCTTTGACCCTTCAGCAATTTGCGACCCCGGAATTAATCTTCCCTGAGGATTATACATATGAAAGATTTTTCCTGAATCTCCTTTATCTTTCCTTAAGTCATATTTTCCCTCAATAAACATCCTGCCATTTAATCCCAGCCCACTTACACTCCAGAAATCCGGGCTTACACATTCATCACTATCATCTTCAGCACAGGACATTGTATAAAGAAAGCCGCGGGCTTCCTGTGAAACCTGCTCATCTCCACTGCATGTTATTCCTAATCCTGTATATGGAATTCCAGCAGAAAAATCAACATCACTCGCCCCCCCTTTATCTCCTGGAACCTCTATCTGAGATTGACTTTTCCATCCCTGCGCCTCAGACCATCTCGCAATCTGCTCTTGATATCCTGATAAATCATCATCGCAACCACCAGAATAAATCTGTGCAGAATTTGGTCTGTATCTAAATCCCCATAATCCAAATCCAGGCTTGTAATCATCAGGCATTCCAACAAAATCTCTTGTCACAGCTCCAGGAGAGAAACTCCAGCCAAGCCCAACCCAGGAAGCTTCCTGCTCAACCTTAATTCCAGCTTGATAATTCAACGCAATAGGATAATTAAGATTATTCCTGCCAGGCACCACCATCACAGCGACTCCAAGCTGCATCCCCCCACGAAACAAATCAACATCAGGCCCAGGAGGAGCATTAAAACTAGCAGCCTCGGGCAATTTCCCAGGATTCACCGCATCAACAAAAGCTGCAAGAAACAAAGCACCAAAAACCAATGCCCCTATCCCAAAAACCAATGCCCCTACCCAATATCCGAAGCTCTTCACTGCGCTTTCACCCCGCTGCATGCGTTCTTTTCAAGTTCAGTAGCTTGCTCGCTTATTAAAACAGCACTACAACAAGGCACAATCTCCTCGTTCCATTTTTTCTTAATGCCCTCAGCATCAGCATTCCCAAGCAGAGCACTATACTGTTGGAAGAGCCCCATAACATTACAAGACAGAGTCTGAGGAATTTCACCACCTTCGCCACCTTCAACACCCAGCTTCTGCTCTGTCGTTGCTGCTTCCCCTGATTCTCCTGCTACCCCAGCTTTTCCATCAGGAGAAGTCATTGATTCTTCCACCCCAGTCACTCCAGTTATCCCCACCTCCTCCGCGTCTAGAGAGACAAAAACAACCGCTTCCTCAGATGATTTACAAACATCAGCAAAACAAGCCTCAACCCTGTATCTGTACCCCCCAGATTCCTCAAGCCTATCTTTAAACTTACAATTTTCTTGACAATCTTTATCATTAACCTGCCCGACATGATTAAAATTTCCAAGGGTGTCAGCCCTATAAACTTCATACACGATTTCTTTTCCTCCACCAATCCTTGCAGCTTTTGTTTTAATTCCAAAAATCCTTTTGAAAAAATCAATGATAGAATCAATAAACACCACTCTTCCTGTAATTTCATTAATTACAAAAGCCCCGCTAATTTTATTCAAAACAATCTTGCCTGTCAATGATTCATCGACAAGTCCGCTTCTCTGCCAGCTCAAGAGCACAGTCATATTACCAATAGGGCTCGCTGTTAAAACTGGAATGCTGGGAACTTGAACCACCCCCTGAGGAACTTCCAGAGAAGGCAACATCTCTCCAGATTCCTCCTCAACCCCCCATCCATTTTCTTTACAAACATGCTTGTTTCCCTGTAAAGTATAAACATCTCTACTAACTCCGGGAGTGCAGGAAACCCATTCCAAATGCTCATTTACAGAGGTGCATAAAAAAGTTCCATCTCCATTAACGCCGGGCCTTAAACGACCTAAATCATCCTCGCTATCACATCCATCCCATTTTCCTTGAAAGCACCCGTATTGATTGTTATACACCTCATACTCCCCTTTATAGCCAGCGAGCACTTGCCCTGAAAGCACACATGCCCCAGAGCAATCCACACAAGAATCAGCCTCGCATTCAGCAGAAACACTCCCAGGAGTACAGCTCGCTTCCCCCACATCATAATATTGATTCATTCTCTCTACAAGATTTTGACCTTCAGATGCTCCAGAAACTCCTAAAGAATCCTGTTCTAAGGAATCCTGCCAAATGGTTTCTTCCCCAACACCAGCGGTGTCTGCTGCAGCAGGAAGACTTGCAGTTTCTTCAACCCCAACAATCCGAGAGCAATCTTTATCCTGCTCAATCAGGTTAGAAAAATAAAAAAAGTCTTCTAAATCCACAACACCATTACCATCGAGATTTGCCGCAGCATCTCCTGCAGTATACGCCACAGAAAATTCACCATAATCGTCCTGGGTAACACACCCGTCATTGTCGTAATCTCCGGGTTTTTCAGCAAAGGCGTAAAGTGCACCGAAAAGAAATGCAATTAAATAAAAAAACAATAATGCCTCTCTTTTTTGCATGCCAAGGAAATATCTTCGTGCTATATAAATCTACTTTTTTCCCCTTTGGCTGCTGTAAATCTTCTCAACATTCTTGAGCGTATTAATATCCTCAACTCCCTTCTCCTCAACACGCGACCGCAACACTCTCGGAAACCGCAACGCGTAACCAGAACTATAACTGGGGCTTTTTTGTATTTCCTCATACGCAACCTCAAGCACAATCTTTGGTTTAACAACAACCTCTTTCCCTTTCTGTTCTAGAATCAGCGGCTTCAACATTGCAGTCATCTCTTTATATGTCAATCCCTCTGCTTTTTCTTTCACCCCTGTACTCACCTTCCCAACCTCGAGCAGTTCTTTTCCATGCCTGCACGCTAATGTAAAGCTCGTCAGCCAGCCTGCCCTTTTTCCCTCGCCATATTCAGCTTTAACAACAACCAAATCCAGGGGTTGCAGGATGCTCTTAATTTTCATCCACCCCCCAACATATCTTCCCGGCTGATACGCAGCTTTCAAATTCTTCACCATCACCCCCTCATACCCTTCATGCAATGCTTTTTGGAAAAACCCCTCAGCTTTTCTCGCGTCATCAGTAACCAGCTTCCGGGTTAACACAAGCTGATGTTTTTTCTCTCTCACAATCTTCTCCAGCAGCTTTCTCCTTTCAGCAAAAGGAGCCTCCATCAAATTCTCTCCATCGCAATACAACACATCAAACACATCCAGCTCAACAGGGTATTTCTCTGCAACCTCATGAATGTCATACTTCCTCTTAATCCTCTGGCTCATCATCTGAAACGGCAAGTATTTTCCAGTGCTCACATCCCAACCAACAGCCTCAGCATCCAGAATAAAGCTTCGAGCCTTGACACCCTTCTTCAGGATTTCAATCACATCGGGAAACTGGGTATTGACAAGCTCCATCCTCCTGGTGTAAAGCCAATATTTGCTCCCATCAAAATGGCATTGCAACCTAAACCCATCCATTTTCACTTCAAATTGTGCAGGCCTGCCAAGAGCCTCAAACCCCTCCCCAACAGAATCCGCAGTTAAAGCAAGCTCACATTTGACAGGCTTCCCCACTTTTAATCCGAGCCCTTTCAGCTTACCTTCCCTCACAAATCCAGAAATCTCAGCATACCCCCCTCGCAATCCTGCCACCTTCTCCAATTCATGCACATCAACCTGAAACGCAGCAGCCAGCCCATCCCGTATCAACCCCTCTGCAATCCCCACTCTCAAATTCTCCAGCACAGTATTCACAATATATCTTGCTTCCAAAGGCTGGGCATGACTCAAAAGCTCAACAACCAACCCAATCTTCCTCCCAACAGTCCCCTCACCCTCCATCTCAGCAAGTTTCCGGATATTCCCAAACACCTTTTCAACATCCAAATGCTTCCTCGCCAGGGTATGCTGTTGCTTCTCTCTCAACACACTTTCAGCAACCCTCCCCAAGTCCCCCACCTTTGCAGCCTTCCTCTCCACTCCTTCAGCAGAAACCCCGGCAGCCAGACTAATCGCTTTCAGCATCAATCTCGAGCTAAACCCAATCTTCCTTTTATCCTGCTGGCTAAACACCTTCCCCTCCAGCAGCAAAATCACCTTCTCAAACTCATCAGCAGGAATCTTCTGCAAAAACCCAGAAAGAATCTCAGTTTTCTCAAGCCGCTTTGTTGTAGCAGCCAGCCTTTCATACACCCCAACCAGCTCAGAATACTCCATACAAAAGTTTAAATAATCCCTGCTTTTAAACTTTCTCAATGGAAACTCTCGCAGCCATTGAATCCCGGTTCTCAGCAAAATCCTTTCTCGACAAATCCATTTCCTGGCAGAATATCGAGCGAGTCCTGAAAGCAGCCATCCAAGCCCCCAACGCAGGAAATCTTCAATCCTTCCGCTTCATTCTCATCTCAGAAGAACCAATCAAGGAAAAGCTCGCAGAAGCCTGCTATAAACAATCCTGGATTGCCCAAGCCCCAATCATCATCGTCATCTGCTCCTCCAACGCAGATTTGGAAACCCATTACCATGACGCAGCCGTAAAATATGCTTCGCAGGATGCCTCAGCAGCAGCAGAAAATCTCATTCTTGCTGCAACCGACATGGGCATCCAAAGCTGCTGGGTCTCTGCATTCAACGAGTATGAAGTCAAAATGCTCCTCCGCATCCCAAAATCAGCAACCCCCCACATCATCATCCCTCTTGGTTATTCATCCGATTCCCAAAAGCAAAAGCCCCGCCACCATCTTGAATTCCTGCTCTACTTCAATGAATATGGCATCTCAGAAAGAAAACCCTCAGCATTCCCCTTAGACAAAAACATTCCCAAGCTTAAGAAGCAGGCAAAAAAGCTCGCGAGCAAAGTAAAAAGCAATGTCGGGGAAAAATTAAAAAGAAAGCCAAAAAGATAGGCTTTTATACTTTTCTACATAATTCCCTTCTACATTTAAGGGGGTTTTAACATGTCAAAAGAGAAATTAGAAGTAAAAAATGCATATGAACAATCATTTATTTTATTAGAAGGAGCATTAGGGTTTACAGATAATGGAGTTCCTCTTGCTAAATCCGTTGGAGTACTAACACAGAAGGTACGAGAATCTGCAGCTGAGTCTATGGCTCGTTTTAATCTTTATTTAGGAGATGCTGAAGCAGCTACTTTTGCAGACATGGGATTTCGCATAGTCCGAAGCATAAGAGATATAAGTAGTGCTACCGAAGCGAGTGCTGAATTCATGACCGGAGACCATTATCGGCAATACTTAGAAACAGTTCACAAACACATGGGAGATCTAAAGATTGCAGAAAAGTTTACAGAAACATACATGCGATAAGTTTCTCTCTTAACCTTTTTTCTTTTTTAGTTCAGTCATTCTTAGGTTCTTTCTTTTATGGATACAAAGTTTTTTCTTTTCTAAAGAAAAAAGGTTGTTAAGAAAAGAGAAAAAAGAAGGCCAATGCCGAAGCATCAGCCCCTTTCCCCAAAAACTTTCGTTTTTGGGCGCACCAAATGTCAGGAACAATGTTCCTGAGCACACCAAAATCCCGAAGGATTTTAGTGATTCCAAAAGGGAATCTTAGTGTTTAAGTTGAGGCATTCAAGGGGGGTTAGAATTCCTTTTTATGCCTACTTAAGCGTGTTTTTTTCGCAAGCCTTTTTTCCAAAAAGGCTTATCTCAACATCTGGATGCCAAGCTCATTGCTCAGCCTCTTGCTTTCCACAGATGCTGCTTTCTTGTTCTGCTTGCCCAGCACATACGGACTCGTCACGCCAGTAATAATCGTCATAACCCGCAGTTTCCCATTCATATCTGGAGAGATTCTTGCTCCCCAGATGACCTGGGCATCGGCATCTAAGCTTTCCGTAACAATCTCGCCCACCCTGCTCACATCATCCAGAGTCAGGTCTTCTCCACCAGAAATGTGGATTAAGGCTCCATTGGCTCCTTCATAACTGACATCCAGCAGCGGATTGCTCAATGCTCGTTTAACAGCCTCATGTACTCTTTGGTCAGTATTGCTCTCTCCAATGCCAATTACGCTGACTCCACCATTGCTCATAATGGCCTTGACATCAGCATAGTCTAAGTTGACCAAACTAGGCACTGCAATAATCTCAACAATCCCTTTAATCATCGTGCTGACCAGCTCATTCGCCACAGCAAAAGCCTGTCTCAGGGGCAGATTGCCAGCAATGCTCACTAATCTATTGTTATCAATCACCACAACTGTGTCGCAAACATCTCTCAGCTGCTGCAGCCCAAACTCTGCTTTATCAACGCGAGCTCTTTCAATGTCCAAAGGCATGGTCACCGTGCCAATCACAATGCTTCCAGATTCCTTTGCAAGCCGGGCAACCACAGGAGCACTGCCAGTGCCTGTTCCTCCACCCATGCCAGCAGTCACAAAAACCATGTCGGCACCCTTGACCATTTCCTTTAACTCAGAAAGATTCTCTTTAGCAGCCTCATTCCCAACATTAGGATAGCCTCCAGCCCCCAATCCCTTGGTCAACTCCCGACCAATCAAGACTTTAGCATCAGCCTCACTAATATCTAAGTGCTGCTTATCAGTATTAATAGCAAAAATCTCAGCTCCCTGAATTCCCTTCTTGTATAACCAAGAAGTCATATTCGTCCCAGCTCCTCCGCATCCAACCACCTTGATGGTAGCCTTGCCAACCTGGATATTGGCAAATTTATCTTCCTTAACGCCTTTCAACGCATCCTGTATTAAAAAGTCCATTTTACATGCCCCCTTATCTGTTTTCTGTTTTTCCTGATCTTATGATCATTATACTTGAAAGTATATTTCTAACTAACATAATGTTTATAACCTAGTTCAGTCTATACTCCCTTAGAACAAGTTTTCAAAAACTAAGTTCAAATCTTTCGCCAAAAAGATTTGATAATATTTCCAGGAAATGATTTTAACGCCAATTAAAATCATTCCAGTGTTAATTTTTATTTCTATACGAACTTGTGATATATAAATCTTCTGAAACTGCAATATACATGTTGCACAATATAAATGCTCTTTAAAGTTGCTCCATTTATCCTCGGAATATGAAAAAGTCCCCATCGATAAAACCCGGTAACATCCTCAAAGTCAAAACCCCCCATCAAGAATTCTCGGGTATTTTCATTCCATCACCGTCGAAATCGCTGCTCACATTAAAATTAGAATCAGGATATAACATCAGCATTGAAAAATCAAAGATTCTTTCCATCGACGTGAAAACTACATCACCAGAGAAAAAAATCTCCCAAGGAGGAATAAAACAAGATCCTTCTCTCCCAAAAATTTCCATTATTTCCATCGGAGGAACCATCGCAAGCAAAGTAGATTACACCACAGGCGCGGTTTCCCCTTCATTAACACCAGAAGAAATAATAAATAATGTCCCAGAATTAAAATTGCTCGCTTTTCTCTCCTGCAAGCAGCCATGCAACATCGCATCCGAGTCCATGCGCTTTGGCCATTACAATGCCCTAGCGAAAGCCATTGAAAGCGAGGTTAAATCCAAGCCAGCAGGCATCATCATCACCCACGGCACCGACACCTTGCATTACTCAGCTGCAGCTTTGGCATTCATGCTTCAAAACCCCCCTTGCCCCATTCTCCTTGTTGGCTCGCAGCGTTCATCAGACCGCCCATCCTCAGATGCCAGCAGCAATCTCCTCAATGCAGTTTTCTTCATCTTAAAATCAGATTTCAAAGGAGTAGCTATTTGCATGCACTCCTCTTCCTCAGACGATTCCTGCTTTATCCTGCCCCCCACAAAATCAAGAAAAATGCACACCTCAAGAAGGGATGCCTTCAAACCAATAAATGCCTTGCCCATTGCAAAAATCTCCTATCAAGGAAACTCTTTACACTATCTAGACAAACCAAACAATAAAGAAGGTAAGTTCATCATCAAATATTTCAAAGAAAACCTCAAGGTAGGTATTGTCAAGTCCTATCCTAACTTCCAACCCGAGAACATATCTTCCTTCAAGGGGTACAAAGGCTTAATCTTAGAAGGCACCGGTCTTGGCAGCTTCCCCATCTCCTCCCCGGATAAACTCTCAAAACCCAACATCAAAATAAAAGCAGCCCTCCAAAAGCTCATCAAATCAGGTTGCATCCTAGTTTTAACCTCCCAGTGCATTTTTGGCAGAGTCAATATGAATGTGTATTCCCCTCAAAAAGAGCTCCAAGACCTAGGGGTCCTTTCAGGAAATGACTTAACAACAGAAACTGCTTTCATCAAACTCGCTTTCTTGTTAAGCAACTACCCTCCAGCTAAAGCAAAACAACTCATGCAGGAAAACCTCAGAGGAGAATTTAATGAAAGGATTCTGCCGGATCAATACCTTGAAGAAGGATAATCACTAATAAGTAGCTAAAATAGAAAGACTTAAAAAGAGCTTTTTCTTAGGAAGAAGGTGTTCACCATGAGAAACCAATATCAATCACAATTACAAAAAATAAAGAAGCAGATACAAAAAGAAGATTATACTTCAGCATTGAAAATCGTAAGTGCGCTCCCAAGGGCTACAGAATACTTCTTTTTTCAAGGAACAATGGGACATGATCCTGAAATTCTTGAAATAACCACCGCTTCTATACGAGAAATTGTAAGCAAAATAAGAGAAAGAGGCAATTTACAGGAAGAGGAAGAACGATTACTTGTTCCATTTATAGCACCCCTCTACCTTTACAGAGCATTTGGTTTTTGTCAGTCAACTCCCGACCATTTAAGAAACCCCGAAGTAGCTGATTTGCTTGCAGAAAGAGCTTCTTCACCAGAAGTAAAACTATCAGCAAAAGAAGAACTTTGTTACGATCGCTTGAGACACGGAACAAAAAATGCCCTAGAAACATATCAAGACAATCCTGAGATGCTAAAATTAACTCTAAATCTTATCGTAGAAGGGAATTGGCGTTATGGCATTCGAGTAAAAACATCTTATCAACTGGCTGAAGCTATTCGATTCTGTGAAGAAAAAGGTCAAGAAGAGCACTTGCATCAGCTAACCAATCACTGCAAGACAAGAATATCTACAAGAGAAGGTCTAGAGAAGTTTGTAGGGAGCATTGATCTCGATTCTGATATTCACCTCGAAGGAAAAACCGTCTCAAGTCGGTTATTGGAAGCATTGAGAAATAAGCTTCCAGAAGAGGAGCTCCGTCAAGCATATGAATTCTTCCATGAAATGGTAAAAGAAAAAATAGCCGATGATAATGAAGGGATGATAAGAATTCTTTCCAGAAGTAAAACTCTTATGTCTGATATAGTAATAGATAAGCTCCAAAGAGATATTAAAAAAAGGAGATAGAACATGACAATCTTAAGTAAAGAAACAAATATATTGCCGATTGGAGTAAGAGGTGTTGGATACAAAGACATGGTAAGATTACTAGAAGGCAGAGTTTTAACGCCTAATCCCAATCAAGAAACCACACAAAAAAGAGGGGATCATTATCTTTACTTTTATCCTTACACTCAAAATTGGGAAATAAATGGTTTAGCCATTCCAGCAGAACATGAAGGAAGAATTCTTAAAGGAGATCCAGATCCTCTAGCAAAAAAGTGGGCTAAAGCCGATTCAGAACAAGGCGAGGGCTTCCTTCTCAAACTCCATCCAAATTCTATAAACGATTTTAAGATCGAACCAGACGCATGGTTCGGCAAAAGACACTTTTATGCATTTCAGGTAGCTTGTCCCCAAGGGATAGGAATAAACTATTTCACTGAAATAGTTCCAGTGGGTGCAGAAGATGAAAGACTTTTTGACATCTTAACAAAAGATCATCACATTAATAAGAGGTAAAACAAGAAAAAAAGAAAAAGCTTAACGCTTCTTCTTCCCTTTTGCTTCAGGCATGCGCATTGCCTGGCAATCTGGGCAGGAATTCTGACCAAGGGTCATAAGACCCATTAAAATAAAGATAACGGTCCACCATTGAATGCTAAAGAAATTCCACACCCCAATATCAACCAGAAGAAACAGCAAACCGAGCACGAGGAAAATAATCCCCCCAATTTTCATACATTTCTTACAACCATGCATCATAGAATGCACCTCCTTTTTATGTTCACCCAAAAGGAAAGAAGCTATATAAACCTTCTGTAACTATTGCCAAGACATGATATACATCCTGGATCTGCTCAACAAAATAAAATGGGACAAAAGAGAAAACCAAGAACATTACACAATTCATTATCAAGACAGAACTGAAAACAAATTAAGAGAAATCAAATACACAGACATCATCTCAATCGAACCTCCCTTCATGCTCCTCAACATCAACAAGAAAATAACCTACATTCCATTACACAGGATTAAAGAAATCAGGAAACAGGGGAAAGTGGTGTGGAAACGCGATTAAATCCTCTTCAGCAATTCTTTTTTTATCCTCGCATAGTCCTTAACATTCAGGTTCAGATATTTCAGTTCCTTAAAAGAAAGCGCTATCCTCTTGAGCCTCTGCCTATATCTCCTCAAGCCATATTTTTCCAGCAATTCTCGGTATTTTAAAAAATCAATCCCAGAAAAGCACAAAAGAGTCATTATATCCACCCCGAAGAGAACAAGCTGATTATTGAATCGCTAAGTGAATAAAGGAAAATAGCATTCCTCCTCGCATTAATTAACTTTTCAACTTTGCAAACTTCATCATAAAGGGTCATTTTTCCTCTAAAACATTATCTATATACCTAATCGCTTCGTCCATTCTTTTTCTTACACGTTTTAGTGGCGTTGAAATATGATAACCAAAGAATGCTCCAAGGCCCAAACCAATAACTCCGGATAAAGCAATTATTCTAGGGAAGAATTCTTTCATTTCCTGGTTGCCGAACCAGTAAAAAAGAAATCCTGTTGCTGAGGAAATAACTGCTCCAAAGCAAAAGCTACATCCCTCAGGAGCAAAAGCAGAAAAAAAATACTCCCTCTCAGCCCCTCCAGCCGAGGGAAGAACCCCTTTTAAAGGTTCATTACTCTTATTGAATTCTCTTACTTCACCAAGGCTATATCTCCTCCAGAACTTCCATGTAGAAAAATGTTCATCAACAATCTCTCTCAATTTCCTTCCGTCCCTCATTTCTTGAATTACGGGGTTATGCCTATACGCATCCATCTCCAGCAATCCTCTTGCTTCTTCTTTTAAATGGGGATACTCCCCATCCACTTTAAAGCCATTAGCCCTACAAAAAAGCACAGATTTTCTTAATTCTTCAATATACCTTTCTTGTTCTTTAATTCTATCATAAAGTGTCATATGCCAAAACCTCATCAATATAAGAAGCGTTTTGCTTAATTTGCTTAATCGTACGCTTTACATAAGAAATATCATGAACAGCAGAAGCAAGCCCACAAATAAGCCCAATAACTCCAATAACGATTCCCGCAGCCTTCACCGGATTAGCTCTATATGAAGGATCATCTGGCAGCAAATAGCCACCAACCGAACCAACAATTAATCCTAAAAGAGCGCACCACAAAATGCTCCCTTCAAACTCCGAAATATGCAAAAAGTGGTACTTTCTTAGCCCAGAAGCCCCAGGCATCGCTTCAGTTAAGTTCTCAACTCCCTCATTGAATCTTTCCCTTTCTTCTTTATTATACTTAAGTCTCCATGTTCTCTGAACCAATAATTCATTAACATGGCCCTCTAAACCACCACTCGTAATTCTGGGGATATAACCTACAACCTTATGATACTTATCCCTCAGCAACCTCCTTGCTTCTCTTGCCAAAACAGGCAATTCTCCTTCAACATTAAATCCATTTTCTTGCAAATGTTGAATTTCCTTTTGCAGCCCAGCAATTCTTTTTTCCTCATTCCGAATTTCATCATAAAGGGTCATTTTCCCTCAATTCAACAAACTTTCCATCTTTCACTGTCTTTATTACATATTCAACTGACTCTGTTGAAACGAATCCTCTCTCATCAAATCTTAACTTTCCATAAGTAATGCTTTCAAAATCATGAGTGTTAAGATAATCTCTGATTTCATCAGCATTAGTAGCTCCAACTCTTAACGAATCAATAAGAATATTGGCAGCATCATAAGCATTTGTAACTGCGGGTACTTGGGGCTCAATCCCATATTTTTGCTCAAATCTGTCAAAAAATTTTTCCTGCTCTTGCGAAGGTTTAGGATAAGTATAATAAATCAAATCTTCAGCATAACCGGCGAACTTCAGTAATCCATTTTCAGCTCCAACGGTCCCCAAAACTTTAATGTCTATTTGCATCTCATTCATCTGCTTTAATATAGGGCCAATTAAGGCTTCATCAGCAAAAGTCATGAAGATAGCATCTGCATCAAGTCTTTGAATTTTCAAAAGCTCTGTTTTTAAATCCCTACTTCCTCTTACTGTTATAAAGCTATCAAGAATTTTAATGTTCCTTTCACTTGAGGCATCCTTAAAAACCTCGGCAACGGTCTGGGAATAAATGTCGCTATCCCTCATAATCACAACTTTCTGAATGCCTTTCTCTTCTGCAAATCGCGTTATTGCATTGGCTTCAGCTTTTTGAGGAACCCATGTAGAATAAAAATATTCCAAATCTTTTCCAGATTCAGTACCTTCAGTATTATCAGGTGAAATCAAGACTATTTTTTCTTCTTCAGCAACTAAAGCAACCCCTGGCATATCCCACGTAGGTCCGATTACAAGCTGAATCTTATCAACATGTACAAGTTTCTTTAAGGCATTTATAGCGTTCTTTTCATCAAGTGTCCCGGCATCTTCTATAACCAGTTCAATCTTCCTTCCATTCACCCCCCCTTTTTCATTTGCCTCATCAACAGCTAATTGCACAGCCCTTAACTCATCAACCCCGTAATAAGCAGCATCCCCTGATAAAGACAATAAAGCACCAATTTTAATCGGTTCTTGCCCTTCTTCAATAACAGAATCCATGCTGGTAAACCCTTTAAAAAAGACAATAAAAAGCCCAATGATAAGAATGAAAATTCCTATAAAAGCAAGTATCTTAGTTTTGTTTAATCTTCGGCGCCTATGTATGTCTTCTGTCATTCATCATCCTGCACCTCTACAATTTAAATTTACGCAAATAATCCTGAATATTGTTAAGCTCTTCCTGAACAGCCTGCCCTTCAGTCTTCTTCCCTTCTTTAATCTCCTTCAGAATATCTTCGTAACAAGCTCCAACAAACATCAGTAATCCATTAATTGCTTTTTGGCTGAATCCGCTTGGTGGCATATTAACTCCTTTGGTTTATCCAAGAAACCAGTTCTCTCATAGCATCAGGTTTTCCTTCCAAACGAGAATAATACTCTTCATCCATTCCAGAAAACAAAGCATTCAATCTTTGGATAACCCCCTTGTATTGAGAGACATCTTGCCCTCGCATCAAACCATAAACTCCTCTAGCATAACGAGTTAATCCCTCTACCACCTCTCTTACATTTGGGTCATCAATCTCAGGTATCTCCTGTAGAAACTTATCAATATCCTCTAGCTCTCGCTCAAGAGTCTCTAAAGGCAATTGACCTTTGGATTTTGATCTTCCAATAAGCCCATGCTCAACAAGCCCCTCGCCAAACATCTTCAACCCTTCCAGCATTTTTTCATTAAATCCGCACAGTGGCATTTTAATTACCTCAAAAGTTACAAGCATTCACCCATATTTATAATTTCACCCCCCTGTACAGGATGTATAATAGAAAGACTTAAAAACCGGGCTGCATAGGGTTGATAAGGGAAACGCTGGGAGCCCTTATTATGCAGAAAGAGTCATTAACCTACCTCGGATTAACAGACGGAGAATCAAAAGTCTATCTCGCTCTTTTAAAGCAGGGAAGCTCCACAGTTGGTCCAATAGTAAAAGAAGCAAAAGTTGCTTATTCAAACATCTATGAAATTCTCGACAGGCTCTTAGAAAAAGGCTTGGTTTCCTTCATCATCAAGGAAAAAACAAGGCATTATCAAGCAGCTCAGCCATCGCAATTACAAGACTATCTCGAGAAAAAAGAATCTCAATTAGCAGAAGAAAAATCCATATTAAAAAAACTCATTCCTGAACTGGAGAAGCTACAAGAGCAAACACATCGGCAACAGGCAGAAATCTTCCTAGGATTAAAAGGAATGAAAACAGCTTTTGAAAGAATAACGCAGGAATACTCAAAATCAAAGCAAGAATATCTATTTTTCTACATTGCAGAAGAAGGCTTTGAACAGGCAGATGAGTTCTTCGCAAGAATCTATCCCAAATTCAGACATATTCCAGCAAAAGGCATAGCTAACATAAAATACAGGCAATCAAAGTTCATCAAGCAAGCCCATTTCAAAGTAAAATATGTAAACTTCCCAATCCCAAGCAACATCGACATCCTTAATGACAAAGTCCTTTTAACATCATGGCAGCAGCCATTAGCAATTTTAATCACTTCAAAAGACATTGCAGATAAGTTCAGGCAATATTTCTACTCTATCTGGAATCAAAAAGCTTAAATATAACCATTATTTAGGTTATAATAACCATTATTTAGGTTATAAAATGAACCTCTTAACGTTTTTAAAATCAAATAAGAACGCAAGGAAGCTTTTTGGAAAGAGGGAATTAAAAATTATAGAAAAGCAGGTTCTGGGAGTGAATTTAACGCAATCTGAAAAGAATCGGCTTTCAAGAGATATAAGGCAAAAACTTGCATGCATTAAGGAACTATCGAAATTCTCTGATGAGTTTGAGTTAAAAAAAGGCAGCGAAATACAAGAGCTTATTGCACGAGCAAAAGAAGTGATTCTAGAAGATGAAGAGTATAGAGATATAAAAAAGATTATAGTATTCGGCTCAACAGCAGAAAAAGCAAGAACATTAAGGTCAGATATAGACATAGCAGTTGAGTTCTTTTCAATAAACTTGAAAGAAGCAACAAAATTCAGGATAAGAACATCGGGCTCTTTACCCGAGAATATTGATATTCAGGTGGTAAACATTTTACCAGAAAAAATTAAAAAGGAGATTAAAGAAAAAGGGAGGGTGATCTATGAATACAAGAGTAAAAGATAAAATAGAGGAAATAGAAACGTATCTCAGCGAGCTTACAGATATAATTCCAGAAGACTTTAAAGAATACAAGAAAAACACCCTTAAAAAGGCTGCATGTGAAAGATACTTTGAAAAGATTGTGGAAGCCGGAGTTGACCTCGCCTTCTTGTTCATCAGAGAGAAAAAATTCAAGAGTCCCGAAGAAGATAAAGAAGCATTTGATATTCTTGCAAAAGAAAAAATCATCTCAGAATATCTTGCCGAAAGGTTAAAAGATGCGAAGAGTATGAGAAATATTCTTGCTCATAAGTATGGAAAAGTTAACGATAAGATTGTGTTTACGTCTGTGAAAGAAGAGCTTGAAAAGGATATAAAAGAATTTATAAGCAAGCTTCAGGAACAAAAAAAGAGTAAAAATGGTAAACAATAAAGAACTCAATCTCAAAATAGGATTAGAAATCCACCAGCAGCTAGAGGGCAATAAATTATTCTGCAGGTGCCCCGGCATCACCAATAAAAAAGAGCTGCCTGATTTCATCATCGAAAGAAAGTTAAGAGCTACAGCAGGAGAATTAGGAGCAACAGACATTGCAGTAAAATATGAGCAGGAAAAAAACAAAACATTCATCTACGAAGCATACCGCGACTGCAATTGCCTCGTGGAATTAGATGAAGAGCCTCCTCATTCAATCAACCAGCATGCATTGCAAACGGCATTGGAAATTGCTTTATTATTAAAAGCAACAATCATAGATGAAATCCAGGTCATGCGTAAAATAGTTATCGATGGCAGCAACATTTCAGGATTCCAAAGAACGGCCTTGATTGCAGTCAATGGACAATTAGAAACCTCAAAAGGCATCATCCACATCCCAACAATTTGCCTGGAAGAAGAAGCAGCAAAAAAGATTTCAGAAACAGCATCAACAATAACATACAGATTAGACAGATTAGGCATTCCTTTAATTGAAATAGCCACT
>Ga0209541_10007490_pt1 | contig 18344 bp, 23 predicted proteins | sample RifCSPlowO2_01_FD_184027 | JGI IMG/M metagenome (GOLD analysis project Ga0209541, IMG submission 184027) | Groundwater microbial communities from Rifle, Colorado - Rifle CSP2_plank lowO2_0.1 (SPAdes) (version 2) | ecosystem: Environmental > Aquatic > Deep subsurface > Groundwater | place... | reverse complement strand
AAGAATTTGCGCGTATGGCAGAAGCGACAATAACAAATATCGGGGGCGAATCAAGGGAATAAAGGCAAATGGCAAGAGGAATCCTAAAATCATTTCTATATTTCCTATGCTCAAAAGCCGAATAACCAATATCCATGGATGAAAAACAAGATATTTTATAGCCTCTTGCCAATTATCTCCAAGCCATGAGTAATATATAAAAAATTTATATCCTTCATTGCCGTTAAAAAAGCTAATGATGCGCATTGAAAAGAAAAAATAGAGCGTGGCAAGCAGTATCGGCGCGAAAATCCATATTTTCTTTTTTTTCTCAAACAACGCGAGCGCGCCAAACATAAAAATTATGAGCGACATGTCTTCGCGGACAATAAGCGCGAGTGAGGCAAAAAGAATAAATGCCCACAATGTATTTTTTTCAAAATAATAAAAAGCAAAAAAGAGAAATACCAGCGCGAACGGCAAAAACGAGAATTCAAACAGCATGAGATTTTGGACCATGGGGTTCAAAAGCCAGGCACATGACATGCAAAGAGAAATATTTAGAGAAAAACGTTTTTTTGCTATGAGATATATCGGCCAGACAGGAAGAGTGGTTGCTATAATTTGCAACACGAGAAGGGTTACGGCGCTTTTTTTTATGAGATAGAGGGGGAGAAGAATAAAGAGAATGGGGCTAAAATGATCTTTCAGATATGTCGGGGGATGAATTGACGACTGAAAAAAGTTGCCAACGCTTGAGTTGTAAAAAATCTGGTGTATAATGGCGAGGTCTAAGCCGTTGTATTGAAAATTATTAAATTTTGCTATCGCGAGAAAACCAAAGAAAACCACAAAGACCGCTTGTATGGCAAAGAGAATTATAAGAGGAGTTGTTTTTGAATTTAATGGAAGGCGAAGCATAGAGTATGCGGGCAAAATAAAAACCAGTCTTACGATGGTTTTATATTTTTTTATGTTTTTATTATGTTACGCCATTAAAGAAAAGGCACCATCCCGAATACGAACTCACAGCGCACGCGAGGCTTAAGAGGACATATCGCGTAATCGCATATGATACAAAAATAATAGCAATGCCGACAATGCCGTTTCGGAGTATTCCCTTCCCCTTATTCACCCTATCTTCCTCTCCTTGCGCCATCATCCATGTATACCCTCCATATACGACAAGAACAAAAAATATAGTACTAAGAAACAGTATGAATATCCTGATAATCGTTGCGGCAATAATCCTAATGTCCTGCGGTACGCCTGTTTTATATCCAAATGCCTGTCCTATGGGTTTTATCATTTGAAACATGCCGTCCCAAATATTTTGTTGGGGGGCTTGCGCTACAGCATGTTGAGTAGGCGATAAGAGCGCGAGAAGTAAAAAAATAAAAAATTGAAATAAAAATACAACAACTTTGTTTTTTTTCATAGTAAGTATTTATGTTTCTTTATAAACATTATATCATACTTTTTTAATAAAAAAATAATAGTATTGACATTATAATAATTTTATGTTACGATCAAACATCGTATTGTTCTTTGAATTTAGTGCAAAAAACCCTTTTTTAGGAGATTGTTATGAAGATTTTGGTGTTTTTTTGTTGTGCGGTCGTTTGTTTTTTCTTGAATGGTTGTTACTACGCCCAGCTTGCTGGCGGCAAGGCTCAATTTAGCGGCCATCCAATTCCTGCGTCAGTTTTAGAGCTTGTGGAAGCCCAGAGGATTCAGTCGTTTACGCAAGAGCAAATGATAGCTCTTCATGAGCTTGCAGATCCCCAGAAGCGATCCCGACAAGACATCTACGAAGACGCGACGTTTATTCAGACGCTCATGGATGGGCAATACGCAAGCGGAACCATCTCAAACAAAATAAACCAAGGCGTCACGCTCAATATTTTTGAGCAGGACGATTACGGCAACAAGGGCAGGTTCGTCCAACAGCTCTACTTGGAGCCCCGAGAAAAAATTTCCTATTTGCTTGAAAATGGAAAGAAATACATTTTTGAGTATTGGGAGAAAAATTTCGCCCAACCCAAGAGCTGGAAATTTCAAAACCCGGCGCAGAAAGGCTGGGTGTGCGCATACGCTCCAGCGTAGCGCAGAATAAAAAAGCGCTTCGATAATTCGAAGCGCTTTTCCTTTTGTCTAAAATATTATTTACGGGCCCGTAGGCGTGCCTTGTCCGTTGGTGGAGAGCCAGTACAGCACAAAATAGGCAATAGCGTAAGATGACAGGGTTATAATGAGCCCTATGATAGAATGCCGTATTATGCCACGAGCTCGCTCGACTTCATTTTCATTCCCTCTCGCCATCATCCACACGTATCCGCCAAACAAGACAAGCCCCAAAAATATTATGGCAAGTATTGAGAGGAATCCTTGAATGACAGTGGCGACAAGCCCCGGCAGAGAGATTGGCTGGAAGCCGACTTTTCCTATAAAGCTGTTAACCTTGCCGTTGATATTCGTTCCCAATTCTTCCTTAAAAACAGGATTTTGTTGGGCATAGATTATTGTTGTGTTTGCAAACAATATAAGAAAAACAATAATTGCGTTTCTTGCATATTTTTTTAAGTATTGCAATATCATAAAATATTTATTGGGTATTGGGGGATAAAAATGTATTGCTCACCAAGAGCCAGATGCTGTATGATGCCGTAAGCACCACAAGCCCGATAATGGCGTCTTTTATTATTTTTTTTGCTTTATCCACATCACTGTCGTTCCCTCTTGCCATCATCCACACATACCCGCCGTATATTATGAGAATGATAAAAAGTATTCCAAGAAACGATACGATGGTAAAGACCACGGTTCCAAGCGTCTCTGTAAAAATAGTATCCGGGTTTACATCGGTGTTAAATCCCGCCCCATCCGCCACGCCATTGAGCAGGGGATTGTTATTGAGAGGATTTGCCGCAAGGGCGATTGAGGGCACAAGGATATAAGCCACAAGCAAAAGGAATGCGAAAAAAACTGTTTTTTTTATCATATATTTATTCATTAAAAAGGCCAGCGCCTGAAATGAGAGATCCGACAAGCCGGGTGAGCGCGTAGGACATGCCGATAATAACCACTCCAATAATGGATGTTTTAAGAATTGATTGGGCTTTTTCGACCTGACTTTCATTTCCTTTCGCAGTCATCCAAAGAAATCCAGCATAGATAATGAGTATAATGAATATAACTCCGGTAAATGCCAATGCCGATCCCAAAACTTGTCCGATAATTGTTCCAACCCTTGCTTGAGCGTTATTCGGATCGGATGTGTCAACGGGAACCATGCCAAGCCCCTGGGCAATCCGATGGAGCCTCTCAAGCATCTTGTCTTCCTGCGCGTATGCCGGGTGGACTAAAAATATGGTTGTTGTAACCGTACAAGCTGCGGCGAAATAGTGTTGTAATTTTTTGAACATAGAATTACGCGGATCGAATAAGTGTTACGATTAACACGGTGATAAGGTATGATGTTAAAACTATTGCTATGCCAATCGCGGCCGAAATGATGATTTTTTTCGCCTTATCAACCTTGCTGTCGTTTCCCGCCGCGGTCATCCACAGAATGCCTCCCCATATCATAAGAATAAAGAATACGACCGCCAAAAAACCAAAAAGTTTTTCAAGAATTTGTCCGATGAAAAATTCCGGATCATCGCTGTTGCTCACATCAAGCGCAAGCCATCCAATATTTTGTTTCATCTTGTCAATAAGGCTTTGTGTTTGCGCAAAAACAGATTGAGGCAGAAATAATGAGAGAAATGTTATTATTACAAAAATCGCATTCATAATATTTATTCCGTTGAGGGTGCAAAGCTGTTAAGTATAAAGAAAGTGATAACCTGCGAGAGGAGTATTATGGTGATTCCAATGGCTGAACTGATAATGATTTTTTTCGCCTTATCCACCTTGCTGTCGTTTCCCGCCGCCGTCATCCACATAATGCCTCCCCAGATCATGAGAAGTAAAAATACGACTCCAAGAAGCGTGAGCAAGGTATTGATATATGATCCTATCTGCACAAAAACAAGCTTGCTTGCAAGTTCGGCCGTGAGGGCATTTTTTGGATCGTTGCTTGGATTGATAAGCTCAGCTTTTGTCGCCGTGTCTTTTGCGCTGTTAAAAAACTTGGTTGAAAGGGATTTTTTATCTTTGGTTTGAGCTGCCGCGTTGAGCACAAACAAGAAATTATAAAGAGCCAAAGATCCAATACATAAAGCGGCTTTTTTAGATTTTGAAAAAATAAGTTTCATGGTTTTTCAAATTGGGCTATTACGCCTCCCACAAGAGCCGTGATGGCGTACGAGAAAAATACTATGGCAATGCCTATAAACGCGGCTACGAGAAGTCCTTTTGCGCGGGTTATTCTTTGGTCGTTTCCGGCGGCAGTCATCCATATAATTCCTCCGACAATCATAAGAATTAAAAACACTGTTCCAAGTATTCCCAAGCCATACCCAACAACGCTACCGGCAAGGCTTGAGAGGTCGTCGGTGCGAATCCCCGCTTCTCCAGCGGTATCTTCAAGCCCCGTTTTACCCACGGTTACCGGCTGGGGTTTATTTTGCGCTAGCGCTCCAAGAGGAGAGATGAGTACGCACAGCAATGCCACAATAATGCTCAATTTTTGCATGTTCATAATTTCGATATATATCTCCATTTATTATATCATATAATGCGCGGAGATGTAGAGCGAAAATATTTTATTCCCCTCCGCCGAACACCCGTTGAATGCTTTTGAAATGTTGCAGGCTACTGGGAATGAAAAATTTTTAGATATCCATTCCCCGATAGCTATCGGGGGGATGGAGCTGTAAATGTATTTCATATAAGGGAGACCTTATAAGATAAAGTCTCCCTTATAGTCAGTCGTGCTGAATCAATACGAATCTTTATGTGCCTGTTACGTTTACCAGTGATCGTACTACGAACGTTGCTATGGCGTACGATGTAAATATAACTGCCATGCCGACGATACCCGCAATAATAAGTTTTTTGGCTTCCGCGATCTTGTCTTCGTTTCCTCCGGCTGTCATCCACTTGAAGCCGCCGGCTAATACTATAATAATTGCGATAATGCTTAAGAATCCCAAAATAACATTAATAACCAAGAAAATAACTTCTCTAATATCTCGTGTTCCAAGCCCTGTGAATGTTCCGTAGTTCAAGCCCTCATTAACTTGATCCGCTAAGTTAACTGCTAATGCCGGCAATGCCGCAAACATGCTTCCTACAATTGTTATACCCGCTGCAATTTTTTTCATTGTATTCACCTCCCTTCGTTTTTGATTTAGATTTTATGTGTAAGGCAAAAATAAAATAGAATGATTTTGCCTGTCTTAATTATAATAATTTTTATGCACTTACGTCAATGTTGATATCTTTTTATAGGATTTTCTCTTATTCTTGCTATTTTGGCGGTGTTGTAATATCTTCGCTTTCAAAGATTTTAGCATTTTTCCCAATATCTCCACTGCCTCCGGTGATTGCCAAGACTATAAAATTTATGATAATCCATGAGGTAAAAAGTATGATTATGCCAATGGTGGCGTTGGTGAGGATAGTTTTGCCCTTATTCACGCGGTCGGAGTGTCCGGCGGATATCATGAACATCACGCCTCCGTACACGAACATGATAAGCGCCGCGCTTCCTACCACGCCAAACATTATACGGGTGATATTTACCATGGTCAATATTATTTCATTTACGCCGCAGTCTGTTTTTGTGGACTGTAACCCTTTGCTGCAGCCGGAAGGTATAAGTTCTTTGCCATTCAGAATCGAAGCCACCCATGATTGTTTCGTTTGATTTTTCGCATCAGGACTTTTTTCAAGATCGGAGCAAGACTGCGCGGTGCCGACAGCTTGCATGTCGGCCGGGCATGAAGGATCGGGATTGTCAAAACACCGGCTATAATCTATCGTGCAGCAACAATTGGCGGCACGAGAGGCGAGAGGAAAAAAAGAAAATACAAAAATAAAAACAGTTATGCAAGCAAAGAATATTTTTTTTGAGACGGTATTCATGACAAGTAATTATTCCGAAAAGGATCTTATGGTTTGCTGTACGCGCGAGTTGGCAATTTCTATACTCTCCTTGACATCATCGCCGGAATTTACATGATTAATGAGATCTTTGAACGTTTGTTCTGCCGCGTTATAATCAAGCCCCCTATACCACGTCTCCGATGTCAGGAGCTGTGAAGCAAAAACGCTCAACGTGTCATTTTGAAGCTCGTCTTCAACAAGCGATCGAAGCGCCGCGGGCTTTAATGTTTTTTCAAGATAACCTTTTACCTGCTCGGCCTTTGTAATAAAGAGGATAAAATCCCAGGCCTCATTGGGATTTTTTGTTCTTGATGATACCGCGTCTACCCAGTAGTTTGCCATGTTCGTTTCCTGGCTTCCTTGAATTTGAGGCATCTTGGAAATTCCAAAATTAATGGCGTTTTTGCTATAGGCTTTTATAAAAGGAATATCATAGGCATAGCCGAAGTACATGGCGAGCTTGCCGTCGGCAAACGCCTTGAGAGAATCGGGCATTTCATCGTTCCACGTGTATACTTCTTTCCTTGGATTGGCAAAGTCCGTGTAAAATTTTAAGGCATCAATGCCGGGGTTGTATTCCTTTGCCAGCGTTTTGGAAAAAAGAGTCGTGTTCCCGGAAATTATGGTCGCCCCGTTTTGTCTCATAAGGAGCGTGAGTATATCCGCGCTTCTTCTGATATTATCTGCCGTTCCAAGCGCGGCTCCTGCCTGGACGATGTTTTTTTTCTCGTCAAAAAAAGTTGTTTTTTTCACCGCTTCCTGAAATTCCTGCCAATTGGTGGGAGGGAGAGGCACATGGGCCTTGTTGAGCAGATCTCTATTATAGAATAAAACCATGCTATCAAGGCTTAGGGGCACGCCATAAATTTTATTGCCGATGACAACATCATTGGCAACGGTTCCCAAAAAATCGTCTTTAAGTTTTGTGGGCGTAAGCGTGGGATTGGTGCGAAGCTCGGTGAGCACTTCTTTTTTTATGCCAAGAGTTGTTTTTTCGTACTGATACGCCATGGTTGTTTTTTCGGGCATTGGCTGGATAAATTCTTTTTTATCGTATTTTTGAAGCCATCCATAATGAAGAGAAATAATATCGGGCGGCTTGAGCTGGGCGAATGATTCCAAGAGCCTTTTCTCATATTCTTCATACCGAAGTTTTACCACGCTAACAGTGATATTAGGATGAATCGTCTGGTATTTTGCGATAAGCTCGCTAAAGTCGTTTTGCGTGTCCCATACCTGCCAGTACACGAGATCAACCGGCTTGAGGAGCTGTTGCACCTCTTTTGATTTGATGCACGTGCAACGAAAGCCCGTGCTTATAAGAAGCATTCCAAAGAGAAATAAGATTTTTAGTTTTGTTTTTGGCAATATCATACTGACGCGCAATTTTATTTTATAATTTTTTTTATATATTTTTTCAGTTCATCTTTTACGTCTTGATCCTTGAGGGCAAACTCCACATTGGCCTTGAGCCAGCCGAGCTTGGAACCCAAATCAAGATATTCGCCTTCAATGATTTTTGAGTAAATCGTACGTTTTTTTAACATTATGGAGATGGCATCAACAAGCCACAGCTCGTTGTTTTTGCCGATTTTTGTTTTTTCCAGCGCCTCGAATATATCATAGGTAAAAATATATCCGCCCAATGAAGCAATGCGCGATGGCGTCTTTTGGGGTCCAGGCTTTTCCATGATTGAGTCCACCCTATAAATTCCTGTTTCCATTTTTTCTCCGTTGATAATCCCGTATTTTTTTGTGCCGGAGTCATCGGTCATCATGGCGGTAATTACCGGTTCTTCGTATTTTTCGTATACTTCAATGAGCTGTTTGAGCTGGGGTTTTTTCGGGCAGTTCCAAATATCATCCCCCCACACTATGGCAAACGGCTCTCGGCCGATAATATGCTTGGCATTGAGCACGGGCGTGCCGTTGCCATAGGGTCCTTTTTGCCTTATGTAAATAAAATTCGCAAGCTTTGAGATATATCTGATTTTTTCAGCATAATCTTCTTTGCCGTTTTCTCGAAGCCACTTTTCCAAATACTCGTCGCGGTCAAAGTGGTCCTCAATGGCGCGCTTGGTTTTGCCGGTCACAAGAATAATATCTTCAATGCCGCTCTCTACCGCGCTTTCAATGATATATTGGATGATGGGCTTATCAACAATGGGAAGCATTTCTTTGGGCTGGGCTTTGGTGGCCGGGAGAAAGCGAGTGCCAAGTCCTGCTACGGGAATGACAAGTTTGCGGATCTTTGACATGGAGATTAAAGATTTAAGGTTTAAGGTTTAAGTTATTTTTTGTGATTTTTGAGAAGTGATTGTTCAAGTCCATAAAGCATTTTTGAACATTCGATTAACGAACCTTGAAAATAATTGAATTTTTCAGCATTAATATATTTTTTTTCTTGAGCCATTGCAAGATGGTGCATTGTTTCTCGTATTTCTCCCTGTGATCTTGATATACATTCAAGGTAGATGTTCGTATGTTTATTATCAAAGCCTTCTGCTAAATTTGCCGGTGATGAGTTTGATGATCTTCTTAGCTGTGAACCCAGCTCGTACGTTTCATGTTTGGGGAATGTTAATGTTATATCATGAATCTCTAAAGCAAGCTTAAATAATTTTTTATATACCTCTAAATCCGAGAAAATCATTGAAAATTATTCACTTTAATCTTAAATCTTTAATCATTAATCTATGGTGATTATAACATAAAGGTTGATAAAATGGGAGTAATGTGGTAATTTTGAATAGATTTGTGGTTAGATGAATATTGCTTTAACCTTCAATATCGTTATGGATAGGCTCCGCTCTAGGCAGAGATCTTATAACTTTCATCTTAAATCTTAAATCTTTCTTGGAGAGGTGGCTGAGTGGTTGAAAGCGCCGCTCTCGAAAAGCGGTAAACCCCAAAAGGGTTTCGCGAGTTCAAATCTCGCCCTCTCCGATTTTGCAAATTAATGAGTTCGCCCCATCATCCGATGGGGCGCCACGTCGCATGACGGGGCGAATCCCTCGCTCTTCACCAGATTGGCAACTTTGAACCTAAGCAAAAAAGTATTTAAGATATATAAGAAAACTTTTCGTAGTATGCAAAAACGAACACTCATTCAAATCAAGGAAGCCCTTAGAGAGCTCTCACAAAAAGGGTGGATTAAGTCTAATCGCAAACACAATACTGGAATTGGAAAAACTCTTGAGGATTATCTGGGAATTACAGAAAATAATGTCGCGCTGCCAGATTTTGGAGTTATGGAATTGAAATCTCAGAGACTCAATACTCTTTCCATGATGACCTTATTTACAAAAAGTCCTGAAGGTATTACAAATGCTGAAATAAGAAAACGCTTTGGTTATCCTGATCCTGAATTTCCTAATATAAAAATACTTCATCAAACTATCAGTGGTGGCAAAAGGAATAAAATGGGTTTTCAAGCCATTATAGATGAAAAACAAGGGAAACTTCTTATTCTTAAAAAAGGAAAGTTATTGGGTTATTACAGTTTAATTTTTTTAAGAAAGAAATCTGAAGAAAAAATAGGAAACGGACTTATATTGGTTCGCGCAGAGACAAAGAAAATCCGCGGGCATGAATATTTTCATTATAGAGACGCATACTTGTTGAAAGAAATTGATCCCACTAAATTTCTCGCTCACTCAAAATATGATATCCGTTTAGGTGTATATCATAGTGGTAAAAATATTGGCAAACCTCATGACCATGGCTCCGCTTTCCGTCTTACGGAAAAAGCCTTACCTCTTTTATTTAAGATTCACAAAAAGATTCTCTAATTTTTTCTCAATACAACGATACTCTCTTTGTTCATTGTTTCTTCCAGCGCACCTACAATGTTTGTCGGAGAATTTTTAATTGGCATTCTTTTGCCCTGTATATTTCGAACGACTATATCCTCACAAGTAAATCCTATTTTTTCTCCCAATTCGGCAATAATAAAATCGGTGGGGATTCGTACTTGTTTAACTAATCTATTTCCAACAACGAGACAGAAATATTTTTTTGGTTTAAGTATTCTATATGCCTGTTTTAAGCAATTATTCAATCCAAGATTAAAGCTCAAAACATCTTTTGCTCTCGCTTCGTCTTGCCTCGCAATTTTTTTTAATGATTCTTTGAGATAATTTGATGAAAGTGTATGGGTTAAATTTTTTGTAGCTCTACCCCCAAGAAGATCATTATCTACGCCAGAAGCGTCGTTTGGATTATCAAACATATCAATCCATTGAGCTGACAGACGAGAAAACTGTCCGTAAGCAACCGTAGTGCGACTATCGCCATAAGGTGGAGAAGTAATAATGCAATCAATGGAATTTGCTTTAATGCCATTGTCTTTTGACGAATCGCCATAGATTATTTTTGTCCACGAATCCTTTTTTGCATCTTTGTAAAAATCAGTCATTCCTGCGATATTTTTCTCTGCGTGTTTGCGAAAGATACCGATAACATCCGGATCATGCTTTTCCAGCTTGTCGCCTTTAACTCGGACCAACTTAAACTCCCCAGTTTTTGTATTTGAGGAATAACGAACCGTCTCACTAAAGGCGACCATTAAAAAATTTTGAATTGCTTCGTCTTTTGTCTCGCGTATAGCTTTCTTTAGTTTTGCAAGCTTAATAATTACTTTATCTTTGAACCAAAAATCAATATTCTTAAAATCCGGTCTTTGTATTTCTTTATCTTTAATTTTTTCTACTCTATCAAGCAAAACAAGATATTCTTTTGTTAATTTTTGAGGATTGATTGGGGTCGTTTTTGCATACGCCAAAAAAATAGCTAAAGGATTAAGGTCTATGCCGTAGGCATTTCTTCCTATCAATCTACTTTCAACTAAAGCTGAACCAGAGCCACAAAAAATATCGCAAATGGTGTCGCCCTCTTTACTGTATGTTTCCAACAGTCTTCGCCCGACTTGTGGGATAAACATTGCTGGATAGGTATGTATTCCGTGTGTGTGTGATTTTGTTTTCTCTCCTCTATAATCCCACGAATAATCTATTTTACGCACATACTTTTCATTTCTCGATTGTCCTTGGTCTAGTTGCGATTCAAGATTGCGAATAATCTTAACAACAACGCCTCTCACTTCTACCTCATCACGATAAATTGGGAATAGTGTTGGGTTTGCCGGTTGTAGTCTAAACTTTCCATTTTCACGATAGAGTTTTTTTAGTGTCGCTTCATTATTATCAATCACAGCGACAACGGTTTGTCCGTTTTCTGCCACATCTTGTTTGCGTATGACAACAATATCGCCATCAAAAATACCTTCATCAATCATACTACTGCCCTGAACACGCAAAGCGTAGTGCTTGCCCTGCTTTCCAATTTCATCTCTTGTGATTGTTATTGTTTCGTCGGGAATTTCTATCGCCTCAATAGGCTCACCAGCCGCGATTGCTCCTAAAATAGGAATTTCAATAGTCTGTTTTGCTTTAACTGTTGAAACAGCACGAGGTTGATTATGTTCTTTATTCAAAAAACCAGCATCTTGTAATTTGCTTATGTAGTAATGAGCCGTTGACACAGAGGCAAGTTTAAACCTATGCTTAATCTCTTCAAGAGAGGGGGCATAGTTGTGTTTTGCCATATAGGCCTTTATGAAATTTAGAACTTGTGTTTGCTTTTTTGTGAGCATAATAGTATTATAGAAAATAAATAGAAAGTATACAAATTAAGTTATCCACATGACTGACGAACAAAAACAAAAGTTCAGCGAGCCAAAATTTATTGATTTTTCAGAGTTGGAGCACATAGAGGAGGTTCTTAAAAGACATAAGGATACCAATATTGTTGATTTAGTAATCAGGAAGCGAGCTGACTCAACGTACCATAGTGCCAACTTCTCAGTATTTCTCCATAAAAATCATATGGTTTATTATAACAAAAGATTATTAGAAAAGTACCTAAATGAAGTTAAAAATTTTAAGGAACTCTTATTTGTGCATGCAGTTATTTAACACCACCGAAAGATTCGCCAACCCAAGAAAGAATACCGATTTACTCAACTGAATAATTAATAACATTTTTACCTTTATTAGATTTCGGTTTAGGCACCTCAAACCATTAAGGGTGTTGCTTGAACATAGCCCGCAATTCACGTATACTTTTATCAAGACCCTCAAATTTGAGCCGCGTTTGCCGACCTTCGCCAAGGCTACGGCGGGCCACAGTCGGTTCAAAGTTTCGGGTATCGTCCCTGCAAATTGAATGCGGCGTTGTTACCATGCCGAGCGTTCAAACAATCCAAAAAATCATCAAGTCGTTAGGCGTTCCTATGGAGGAATTTCAGCCCAAGGCTGATCCGCCTCGGGCGGATTAAAATAAATTTATTAAATAAACTACTATGATAAAGAGCAATAAAAAGAAGTTGTTGCCAAAACAACGTGAAGAACTACTCGGCGCGTTGAAAGCCCGCTTTGAGAAAAACATGAACCGCCACAAAGGTCTTGAATGGGCTACAGCACAAGCAAGGCTGGATGCAAATACTGAAAAACTGTGGTCGCTCAATGAAATGGAGAGAACCGGCGGTGAACCGGATGTTGTCGGGTCTAAATTTTACATAGATAGCGAAGCGGGGTGTTTCTTTACATTATTTTCCGCGATAAAGTTTTTTATATAGACTGAAAAAGTAAGGAATAATATAAGGATACATCGGGAAGAGTGATGCAAGCAATGTTTACAATGAAAAAAATTGACACAGCAAAGTTACAACAAGCATACGAGCAACAATAAAGAATATTAAACTCTATATGTATGATTGAAAATAGAAATATGGGCATGGAATTTAATGAGCCACCTGAGCATGACAAAGAAAAAGATGGCTTGACCCAAGAACAGCGCGAGCTGGCTGAATTTTATCTTTCTCAATATCCAGAAAAAGATATTCCAAAAGAAGAACGAAAAGACTGTGAACAGGCAATCGCCGAATTCCAAAGTATGCTCGTGGAATTTGAAGCAGAACATCCTCTTGTGGAGCTGTATGCTATTACCGATCTTACGGTGGAAGATGCTCCGAGTCATCCAATACGAGAGCCCGCACGAATAGCCCTCATCCCTATTGTGGCTAAGTTGAATTACTTGAGAGAAGAAACAAATATCACGGCAGAAAGATACGCCGAGCTAGATTCACAATATAAATATTTATCCAAGGCAGTGGGAATAATAAATGGCAACAAGGTCAGGCATTCATAATATCTTAATTTAATTTATTTTACTGTCTCGTTCAAAGCATCGCCGCAAGGGTGGTGTTTTTTGTTTGTTCTTTTAGAGATTTTTTTGAATAGATTTTGACTTTTTGGCTGGAAAATGTGAAAATTGATTAAGTTATTCTTTGATTTATATGCATTATTTAAGATATGAAAAAAAATATTATTATCTATCAAACAAGTCATGGTGCTTTGGAATTGAAAGCTGATGCCATTCGCGAGACTATTTGGCTCACACAGCAACAAACAGCCGATCTTTTTGACGTAAAAAAATCTGCGATTTCAAAGCATATTAAGAATATTTTTGATTCTGGTGAGCTACATAAAAAATTAACTGTTTCCATTTTGGAAACTGTTCAAAAAGAAGGAAAAAGGACTATTAAACGTAATCTTGAATATTACAATCTTGATCTTGTGTTATCCGTCGGGTATCGCGTGAATAGTAAAAAGGCGACCATCTTTCGTCAATGGGCGACAAAAACACTGCGTCAGCATATTACTAAGGGTTACACGATTAATCCTCGGGTCATTAAACATAACTATTCCGAATTTCAGAAAGCGATTGAAAATATCAAGCATCTTTTACCTGCCGGTACGCCCATTGACCATGTGAGTGTTCTGGAATTAATCTCCGCGTTTGCCGATACGTGGCTCTCACTTGATGCTTACGACAAGGACACGCTTGTCGCACGGGGCGCAACGAAAAAATCGGTTGCCATAACCGCACAACAACTTTCAGGCGCGCTTAAGGATTTTAAAGTAGCGTTGATGAAAAAAGGTGAGGCAACAGAGCTGTTTGGTAGCGAGCGAAACACGGGAAGCGCAGGCGGTATTGTCGGCAATGTGATGCAGACTTTTGGCGGTAGGCCGCTCTATCCGACCATAGAAGAAAAGGCCGCGCATCTTTTGTATTTCATGGTGAAGGATCATCCGTTCGTGGACGGCAACAAGCGTAGCGGTGCCTATGCCTTTGTCTGGTTTTTACATCGCACGGGCGTACTCGACCGCTCAAAAATGACCTCTTCCGCGCTTACTGCCCTAACATTATTTGTTGCCGAAAGTGATCCGAAAAATAAGGAAAGGATGATCAAGCTGGTTTTACAGTTGTTGAAAAAATAAGAGAGGGTGAAATAGCATTTATAACAAATTATTCATAACCAATAATAATTATGGTAACACTCAATCCGTATCTCAACTTTAACGGCAAAACCGAAGAGGCGTTTAATTTTTATAAATCGGTATTTGGCGGTGAATTTACGACGTTTCAGAGATTCAAAGATACGCCCGAGGCAAGCAAGATGTCCAAGGAAGACGGAGAGAAGATGATGCATGTGGCGCTACCGATTGGACGTGGCAACACCTTGATGGCAACTGATGCCCTGGAATCCATGGGACATAAATTGATTGAGGGAAATAATTACTCGCTCTCACTCTCAACGGAAAGCAGGGAGGAGACGGAAAAACTTTTTAAGGGATTGTCAGAGGGCGGAAAAATAGAAATGCCTCTTGCCGATGCTTTTTGGGGCGCTTACTTCGGAATGTTTAAAGATAAGTTTGGAATTCAATGGATGGTAAATTTTGACACAGGACAAAAAAAATAAAATTGCAGTTTTGCTACCTCTATTTCACGGAATTCATAAGGCCACTGCTTTTATCACATATTTACTTTTTATCAATGAAAATGAATCCTCAGCATTTTGATGTTGTTGTTATCGGTGGCGGAGCCGCTGGCATGATGGCGGCCGGGCGTGCTGGCGAGCGTGGCCGACAGGTTCTTCTTCTTGAGAAAAATAAAATACTTGGAAAAAAGCTTGGTATCACGGGAGGTGGAAGATGTAATATCACAAATGCGGAGCACAATGTCCGCTTGCTTCTTAAAAACTATGGCGCGGGAGAAAAGCCCCTGTATTCTCCGTTTTCGCAGTTTGGAGTAGAGGAGACGTTTGCATTTTTTGAAGGAAGGAAATTGCCTCTTGTCGTCCAAGAGAGGGGACGAACTTTTCCTAAGAGCGAAAAAGCGCCTGACGTGGTGCGGGTATTGGAGAATTATTGCCGTGAAAATGGAGTTGTTATAAAAACCAATACGGCAGTAGAAAATATTATTTTGCGCAAAGAAAAACCAGCTGAAGTTATTACCCATCACGGCACGTATTTAGCCGAAGCAGTCATTGTAGCAAGTGGAGGCGTTTCGCATCCCGAAACAGGATCAACGGGCGATGGTTTTTTATGGCTGAAAGCCTGCGGGCATACAATAGTCAAGCCCACGCCGGGGATCGTTCCATTAGCCGTGCGCGATAGTTGGATAAAGAATTTATCAGGCGTTACGCTTGAGCCAATGAAAATTACATTTTTTTTAAACAATAAAAAGCAATTTTCGCGTTCGGGGAAAATTTTATTTACGCATTTTGGCTTGTCCGGCCCCATGATTTTAAACTGCGCCGCCACCGTAGGCGATCTTTTGCATGAGGGAGAGGTAACGGCAAAAATTGACGCGTTTCCACTTGAAGACGAAGGAGCGATTGAGAGCCGGATTATTCGCGTTTTTGATGAAAATAAAAACAAGACTTTAAAAAATATTTTTAAGCTCATAGCCCCGCCCGGCATGGCGAAGGAGATTTTTCCCCTCATCAACCGAGATTTTCAAGATATAAAGGTACACAGTGTCACAGTAGCTCGGCGAAAGAAAATTATCCAAACGCTCAAGGCCTTGCCCGTCACAATTACCGACTTGATGGGCTATGACCGAGCCGTGGTTGCGGACGGTGGCGTGGATGTGAAGGAAATTGATATGAAAACCATGCGCTCGCGTCTGCATCATAATCTTTTCATTGTCGGCGATCTCTTGCACATCGCGCGCCCTTCGGGCGGATACTCGCTTCAGCTCTGCTGGACCACAGGCTATATCGCGGGGAGTAATGTGTAATGGAGATTATTTTATGTTTTTATTTATTTTTTTAGAATAAGAATGGGTAATACTAAGATGTTTTTTTCATTCTTGGTGGTCGCTCAGAAAATAATTTATTTATTCAATTACATTAATTTTTTCAATCATGACATACTTAACAATTACAGATGAAATTAAAAAAATGGTTAATAAAATTATAAAAATAGCGTTAGAGTACGAGACGTTAACAGGTAGAAAATTAGGAATTACAGGGGAAATCGCGGAAATTATTGTGTGCCACAAACTTGGATTAAAATTATTAGCCAATTCATTATCGCCGGGACATGACGCTGTAGATGAAAGAGGAAATAAATTTCAAATTAAGAGTAAAAGAATTATAAAAAATAAAGGACGAATTGGTCGTTTTTCAATGCATAAATTCGATTATCTAATAACAATTCTCTTTGATAAAAATTATAAAATTATTGGTATATATAAAACAAATTACAAAAAAATAATGCCCATTATAAATAAACACAAAAGACGGAACCCTTCTGTTCGTGAAATTGTTAAAGTTTCAAAGGTAATTCAATTTTAAAATCTATATATTTCTTGTGAGTTTGCTCCGAGGTATCCATGCAAGGAAGGGTTTGAGAAGCGTTTGCTTTCTCAATATTAAATATTTTCCTGAGGATACCCGTCAGCTTGTTGCGAGGCAGTTCATTATTAAAACTATATTAAAACTATGAAAAAAAATATTGTGGGGTGGTTTGAGATTCCGGTTCAAAATATGGAGCGGGCAATCAAATTTTACGAAACTATTTTCCAAATAAAAATTGAGAGGCACACGATGGGACCGTTGGATATGGGATGGTTTCCTTCTGTTGAAGATGGCATAGGATCTGCCGGAAGTTTGGTATACCACGAAAAATTTTATAAGCCTTCTGCTGATGGCGCGCTTGTCTACTTTACATCCCAATCAGGTGATATCAACGATGAGCTTTCAAGAGTGGAGGAGGCCGGAGGAAAAGTGATAGTGCCAAGAAAACAGATATCAGAAGAATATGGATATATGGCGGTCATCATAGATACTGAAGGGAATCGCATCGCGCTTCATTCGAGAAAATAACAGAGATTTAGAGATCCTTCTCCGCCAGCTGGCGGATCAGGATGAAAATTTATTTTTTCTGTCATTCCCCTGAATGCTTTCGGGGGAATCCAGTAACTGGATCTCCGCTTTTGTGAGGATGACAATATAAAAATAAGAAAGCCCCAAACATTGTGTTTGAGGCTTTGTTTCTTACGCGTATTTGAGCCTGCGTAGCACGCGGGCGTATTTGATCCGGACAGACCAGATCATATTTTCTAGCATCTCGCTTGTGGGACGCCTGTTCACAAGTTCTTCCCAGCGCAGTTTTACTTTGCCGAGAAATTCTTCAAGAGCTACTCGCTCTTCATCGCGTAAGCGCCTAGCTTTTTTTATCAAGCGTTCAAGCTTGATAGTGGCATGCCGCCATTTTTTGGAAAGCATTCCGATATCCGTGTTGCCTTCCTTGATTTGGCATCGTTGAAGCGCTTGGTGGGGCGGAACCTTTAGATGGCGCACAAGGCGAAAGTAGGAGAGGACTTTAAGTCCGTAGTAGGTGAGGTCTATTTCGAACCAGCGAAAGCCCGCTTTTGCAGTAGTTGGAAAGTGGTGGTGGTTATTGTGCCATCCTTCACCAAACGTTAAAAACGCGACCCACCATGAGTTTCTACTGGTGTCAGTGGTTGCGTATCGGCGAGTGCCAAAGAGGTGCGTGACAGAATTTACCGCCCATGTCGTGTGGTAGGTGAATACCGTTGAGAGAAAGGCGACAAGGAGCATGCTTATTCCGCCGATTAATAGACATAATATGCCGAGAACTATGGGAGGAATAAAATGCCAGCGATCAAGCCAGCGAATTTCCGGATATTTGGAAAAATCCCTGACAAGCTCAAGCGGAGCTTCTTTATTTTTATTTGAAAGCATCCAGCCAATGTGGGCCCAGAAAAATCCGGTAATGGGGGAGTGAATGTCGTCTTCTTTATCCGAAGCCTTATGGTGGTGGCGGTGATGAGCGGCCCACCACAGAGGTCCGCTCTGAAGTGCGCACGTGCCTCCGAGTGCCATGATGAATTGCATACTGCGTCCCATAGAATATCCGCGATGCGAAAAGTAGCGG
>Ga0209541_10007485_pt1 | contig 18355 bp, 21 predicted proteins | sample RifCSPlowO2_01_FD_184027 | JGI IMG/M metagenome (GOLD analysis project Ga0209541, IMG submission 184027) | Groundwater microbial communities from Rifle, Colorado - Rifle CSP2_plank lowO2_0.1 (SPAdes) (version 2) | ecosystem: Environmental > Aquatic > Deep subsurface > Groundwater | place... | reverse complement strand
ACTCTGCTTGATTGGCTGTTTATAAGCAATAATTGCAAGTGTTTCTTTTTCAGCCTTTGAAAATTCAGAACTTCCTGTTGCTAACTTGCTGACAATATTGGAATAATCCTGTTTTATATCCATTTTCCACATATCACTCTTCTTAACTATTGTCAAAGCAGAATCATTTTTCTCATATTTTTCTCCTAATTTTTCCAGCAACTCTCTTAACAATATAGGATTTAAATCAGTATAAGAAATAAGCTCCGGTAAATTCAAGAACCTTCCAGAAACAAATAATACTGCTTCTATCTTCTTTAAAGCATCTTTCTCTTTTTCATCATCAATTTCATCTAAAGTTCTACTACTAACTTCAGGATTAAATTCATTCTCCACATTAACTTCTTTTGGTTCTTTTAATTCTCTTTTTTTCATAAAACTACAAAAGAGACTTAGGTTTTAAAGATTATGGATTGGAAAAATCAGAATTATACAAACAACAGTAAATATTAAAAGAACAAAAAATTACCAAATTAATGAAAATTAAAGAGGGGATAAAAAACAATTTTTTAATTATTATCTTATTTATAATCTCAACATCCTTTTTTATTTTTCAGCATTATAATATGCTTTCTTGGGACTTTTCATCTTATGTTTTAAATGCAAAATACTTATTTTACAATGGAACTTATTTTGAAGTTTATAGAGCTCCGATGGCTAGTTTTATCTTAGGCTTCTTTCTACTCTTTAAGAGTATTTCAGAATATTTATACATAATTTTTGTTTCATCTTTATTTTTTTATGCCAATATAAAACTATCAACTATTTTATTTGAAAAATACTTTTCAAAAAGCATAGAAAATAGAGAGAATATCAAAAACGAGAATAAACAATTAATAATATTTGTTTTTTACTTTTTTTCATTAAGTTATTTTGTATTATTATTTGGAACCCAAGTTGGAACAGAACTGCTTGGATTAGCTTTTTTTGAGCTTTTTTTAGCCTATTTTCTAAATAATAAAGTATCAGGACATTTTTTAGCCCTAGCTTTTTTATCAAGATATAACTTTATGCTTTTCCTGCCATTCTTACTCATAAACAAAGATTATAAAAAAATATTGAAAAATATTTTAGCATTTATCTTAGTTATATTTCCTTGGCTATTATTTAATTATTTAGCATTTGGAAATTTCTTTACAAGCATTATTGATTCTTATGCACTTAATGTCTTTAATAGACAAGATGTTGCTCAACAATTTAGATTTATTTCACTCTTAAAGCCAATTAACTGGTTCTTGCCTTTATTTTTAATAGGTATATTTTACTCACTAATGAAAATAATAAAAAACAGAAATAAACTTATTTATAATGACAAAGAAGATTGGTTGTTTTTTGCAGTATTCTTATTAATTATCTATGATTTCTATAGTACTCCATTTAAAATAAACAGATATCTCTTTAATTTAAGCTTACCAATTGCATTTTTCTCATTATCTGGAACAATCTTTCTAAGAAAAATGTTCAAAATACCCTCAAAAATAATTATAATTATCTTCCTAATTATATTTTTATTTACCTCATATGGTTTATACTTAAATTATAAAAATTTAAGGCCAGAATATAACAAATTTTATGATGCTGCAAAAGACATAAAAGAATTAAATATTGAAAACTGTTTAATTCTTTCTCCACATTGGGTTTTAATAACTTATTTTACTGAAAATGTTTATCCTCTAGGCCTCAATAATCTAAATGAAAGCATAAATAGAAATGAGATTATACTAATTTTTTATAAAGATACAACTATTGATGATATGTTTAATATAAACGATATAGACAAATTGCCCCAAATTCTAAAAACAAACAACTATGTTTTTTTAGGCAAAAAAGGTATTTCTAATAAAACCTGTAGCAAAAAATATGTTTACAATCCCCCTTATGTAAAAAATCATTGTGAAATAATTTCAACAAAGTTCAAAAAAATAGGTTTGGATAAACTTGCACTTAAATCATGCAGCTTAATTAATCCATGAATCTATATTTGATTAAAGTAAACAATGCAGCAAACCCATCTTTAATTTTTATTTTCTTGCCCTCATTTACCTTTCTCGGATTATAAGATACAGGCATTTCTAAGATTTTTATCCTTCTCTTTAGTATTTTTGAAGTTATTTCTGGTTCAAAATCAAATTTATCTGCATTCAACTTAATACTTTTGATTAATTTAACATCAAAAACCTTGTAGCATGTTTCCATATCTGTAATTTTATTAAAATAAAGAATGCTTGTAAAAAAACTTAGCATTTTATTTCCAAAATAATATTTTATATTTCCTTTTGAACTATTTTTACTGTTTTTTAAAAAGCGTGAACCATAAACTACTTTAAATTTTTTTTGAATTATTGGCTGAATCAATTTTTTATAATCATTTGGATCATATTCTAAATCAGCATCTTGAATAATTATTAAATCTCCTGTTGCTTTTTTCAAACCAAGTTTTATTGCTGCCCCTTTTCCTTTATTTTCTGAATGAAAATAAACTTTATGTTTTTTAATTGTCTTTAATAATTGAGTAGTTCCGTCATTACTATAATCATCAATAATAATAATTTCTTTTTCAATATCTCCAATATCTACAAGTTCAACTTTCTTCAATATCTTAAGAAGAGTGTCTTTTTCATTATAAACAGGCATAATTATAGAAAGCTTTGTCTTTTTAATCACCATCTTTATTTTCTTTAATTATAAACCTCACTCAAATCTATATCTTAAAATAGCACCAACACCATTAGTCATATTCCAAAACTGCTGGCCTTCTTCAGTATCATGTGAAACAATTTCTATTTTAGATGAAATATTTTCTGCTAAAGCAACAAGTTCTTTATGTGTTTCTTTTTTTAATTTCCTAGATAAAAGCAAAATATCTACAGCTCCTGCTTCTAATGCTCTCTTAACTCTATCATAATCATAGGCAACCATATCTTCTTTTTCTCCAAGTGTTTCAAAAAACTTTTCTAATAATTTCTTTTCTTTAATTATCTCCTGTTGTGAAAGAATCTCCTGGCTCTTTTCAACTAATTCTTTTAAACCTGATTCATCTGAATCTCCTATATCTATAACCCCTATAATTTTTTCTCTTAATTTAGTAGCTAAATACTGCCCGTCTATCCATTCATCTTTTGTTGGAATAGGACCTCCTACAATAATCCCTTTGACTTTTTCATTATCAAAAAATATCTTTTTCATTTCTTCTGCAATTCTTTTATAGAATTCTTTTGTAAGACCTTCAGTAATTCTATGAAAGCGCTGAGAGGAATTATGAACAAGAATTCCTTCAGCAAAAAAATTCTTATTCTCAACTTCTATATCTATCAAATCAATTTTCTTAGAAATAATGGTTATTTTATCAACAATAGATTCTTTTAAATTAATATTCATTAAAATATCTCCTTTAATAATAGAATCTGCTTTCTTTTCTATAAGTTTATCCTTAACTTTTACAAAAAAAGTATGGTCTAATGAAGTAATAACAGAATAATCATCCTTTGTCATTAATTTAATATAATTATCTTTCTTTGTTTTCCACACTTTTTTACATTTATTAAAATTTTTTTTCATTGTTTTGAAATTTATTCCTTCTAACATATCTCCAACCTTAATATCCTTTAATTCAATATTACCTCTCTTTTTTTCAATAACAATCGCATTTTCAAAAATGCATTGCCCCCCCGCCCTTACTTTGCTTGGAACTCCAGAAGTCATTTTTTGCAGCATTTCAATTCTCTTTCCTTCTAGCATTCCAATTGTAGCTTCTTTTCTATCCATAACTAACAAACCATAAACTTCAGTAATTTCTAATATTTCTCTAAGTGGCTCTAAAACAAATTCTTTATCGCATCTATAAATTCTAGTTTTTAATGGCTGATAAGGTTCAACTTCCCATAATTGCAAGTCCTGCTGCCCTTCTACCTTGCTTATATTCCCGCAAAATAAAGCAATTCCATTTTCAGGAGTTTTTTTAAAATTCTTCATATGTCTTGTTAGTTTTTCTAGTGAATCAGTAACATTTTTTCTTGTAGATGTAGATTTAATATTCTTAGCAGTACCTTTTTCAGCATCAAGTTGATTAGCAACTGTGTAAATATTCTGCCCAGCGGGAATATAAACACTAATTAATTCTGTTGCTCTTCCTCTATGCTTTTCTAATTCCAATAAGACTTCTTCTATTTCTTCCTTAGTCATAACCATAATAGTCTAAAAAGAATTCTATTTATATATATAACTGCGTTAAACAAAAACTAACTAACAAACTCAACATTAAACTTCCCTTCTTTAATCTCTCTCGCATTAACAACATGTTTCAAATCTTCAATAACTTCTTTTAATTCCTTAATTTTATCTTTTTCAAGAGTTAAAACAATTTCAGCTTTCATAGACTTTTGAGATTTTGTTTTCTCCTGTCTTATCTTTCCAATTATCTCAATTAAACCATCAAAAATCTTTCCATCGCCTTTTTCTTTTTTAACTTTAATTTCTTCAGGCCACTCGCATAAATGAATGCTCTTTATTTTTTCATTCTTCAAGTAATGACTTTGATAAATTTCTTCTGTAATAAAAGGCATTATTGGAGCAAGTAATTTTAAAATATTCAATAAAGAATAATACAAAGTATAGTAAGCAGATTCTTTTTCTTGCTTATTTCCATTATAAACTCTCCACTTAACAATCTCTAAATAATAATCACAAAAAACATTCCAGAAAAACTGCTCAACTTCTGCTCTAACTCTATTATATTCGTATTTTTCAAAATATTCTGTTGAACTTTTAATAGTCTCATTTAATTTTTGAATAAACAATTCATCAACCTTTTCTAATTTAGCACTTTTTCCTTTATATCCTTTATAGTTATTTAAATTCATAAAAACAAAATTAGAAGCATTCCATAATTTATTGATAAACTTCTTTCCTGTAACTAAATCTTTTTCTTGATAATCTAAATCTTCTCCTAATCTGCTTCCAGAACTCCAGAATCTCAATGCATCTGCTCCATAATTATTCAAAACTTCTTGAGGAGCAATAACATTTCCTTTTGATTTTGACATTTTTTCTCCTCCTAATGTTACAAATCCAGAAATTACAATATTATTCCAAGGTAATTTTTTTTCATGCAATAAAGATTTAACAATAGTGTAAAATGCCCAAGTCCTGATAATATCATGTGCCTGAGGCCTTAAAGAATAAGGAATTTTTATCTGATTTTTTACTAAAGAACTTGCAATTTGAGGAGTTAATGAAGAAGTTGCCCAAGTATCAAGAACTTTAGTTTCTGGCCTTAATTCACTTTTACATTTTAAACATTTTTTCTTAATTTTAATAGGATCTATAGGTAATTCTTTTTCTTCTGCTAACACTATGCTATTACATTTTTCACAATGCCAAACAGGTATAGGAATTCCAAAATGCCTGTCTCTTGAAATACTCCAATCCCAATCTAATCCTTGAATCCAGTTTTCATATCTCTTCTTCATATGTTCAGGATACCAATTAATTTTTCTTCCTTGTTCAATAAGCTGCTTTTTCTTATCTAAAATCTTAATAAACCATTGTTCTGTTGGAATAAATTCAATTTCTGTTCCGCACTTATCATGAACATTTACATTATGAACTATCTTTTTTTGTTCAACAATCAGATTTTTTTCTTTTAAATCTTCAAGAATTCTTTTTCTTGCTTCTTTAATTTTCAATCCTTTATAATCTTTAAATAAATCATTTAATGTTCCATTTTTATTAAGAACTACTCGTGAATTCAATTTATGCCTATTAATAGCATCAACATCATATTTATCTCCAAAAGAACAAATCATTAATGCTCCTGTTCCCTTGTCAATTTCAGCTGATTCATCTTCTAAGATAGGAACTTCATGATTAAATAAAGGAACCTTAGCTTTTTTTCCAACAAATTGCTTGTATCTTTTATCTTTAGGATTAACAAACACACCAACACAAGCTCCTAATAATTCTGGTCTTGTTGTAGCAATAGGCAACACAATTTCTTTTCCATTGTCATTAACAAAGAATTTTAAAGTTGTAAAAAATGTTTCCTGCTCTTTATCTTCTAATTCAGCTTGTGCAATAGCTGTCTGGCATTCACAGCACCATAAAGTTGGAAATTCTTTTTTGTAAATTTCTCCTTTTTTGTATAATTCAATAAAAGATTTTTGTGATATTTTCTGAGAGTTCTTGTCTATAGTTGAATAACATATGTCATAATCAGCTGAAATTCCTAAATTCTTCCAATCTTGAACAAAATCAGGAGTTATTTTTTTTAAAGTTTTCAAACATAGCTCAATAAAGTCACTTCTTGACATTTCCTTGCTTTTAACATTATTAATTTTTTCAACAAGTCTTTCTGTTGGAAGTCCATTATCATCTGTTCCAAATGGATAAAATACACCTTGCTTCATTCTCCTGTATCTTGCAATAAAATCCTGCTGAGAATATGAATATGCATGTCCAATATGCATCTTACCGCTTACTGTAGGCGGTGGAGTGTCAATTGAATATATTTTCTTTTTCTTAGAATCAAATCTATAAATCTTCTCCTTTTCCCACAGCTTCTTTATTCTTTCTTCTGTTGCTTTAATATTATATTCAGGCATGATATAAAGAAAAGATAGAGCATTATAAATTTTTAGTATGAACAAAAATAGGGGATAAAAACTTCTTTTCCTCTGGGCGGGTGGGTGGGAATAAAGAACAATAATTAAAAATGTTAAGGTTTAGTTATTAATCTTTTTTATCAACTCAGATTTCACTAAATCTCTCTTTTCTTTTGAAATAGAAAACAAAACTCTTTCAACCATTTTTTCTGAAATAGTAAAAATATAATTTAACTTTATTATGCTGTCCTTAAAGGCTCCTTCTTTTTTATATAACGGCACGCCTTTCATCTTTAAATTAGAAGTTATTCCAAAAACAATAACATTTCCTTGCTCTTCAAATAAAATTAAAGCTGGACGTCTTTTAACTTCAAAAGTATCTGTAAACTGCACTTTTGCAATAATTACTTCACCAAATTTATGCATTTAAATATTCTCCCAGATTTCATCCTCTTTATTATCCCAAAGTTCCTTCATTTTTTCTTGTTGTATTTTATGAAGAAACTCATCATATTGGTTTTTTTCTTTTATTTTAATAAATGTTTTTGCCATCTTCTCTAACAATTCATTGTAAGTCTGTCTAGGATGTTCTCTTGCTACTTTAAGTAATTCTATAACTTTTCTATCAAGTAAAATAGTTGATTGTTCTACCATCTTATTTATAATTTATTTAATTATATATTGGTTATGTATCACTTATATATAGGTTTTACTATAAAACAAACAAGGTTCACATTTCTCTTCCTTTTTCTATTGCTCTTCTCATTTTAGGACTTGGATTGTAAATCCATAAAACTCCTTTATGACCATCTATAATTAATCCTTTTTCTTCCAAGTATTGAAGAATTACATTAAGAGTTTGATGCATAATTTTAACAGGCAACCTTCGTTTTATTTCTTCTCTATCTATAGTTATATCTGATTCTTTTAAGACTTTTTCTACCATCAACATTGTTTTCAATGTGGGGTAATGTATTGCAGATTTAGTATATGAGTTCATACTATAATTTATATAAACTTATATATAAATGTTTGTTTTTTATGTTTTGTAAATTCTTTTAACTACTTCTTTCCTTACCATATAACTATCTGCCCATTTTGCATAAGCATTAAATCCTTGAAAGATTTCTAACATTTTTTCCTTTGAAATCTCTCCTTTTTTATACAACTGAATCTTGAACAGAATATTTTTTATATTTCTTTTTCTTAATAATTTATGATAATAAAAATTCCTGAATCCAACAAAATCAACTCCTTTTGATAGAGAAACAATCTTGGATTTATCTTTATGAAGCTCAAGTTTTAGTTTTTCCTTGAGAAATTTCTCTATTTCTTCTTTCCATAACTCAAGTTGCTCTTTATTTTTGTGCAGAATAACAAAATCATCAACATATCTTATGTAATATTTTGCTTTTAATTTATGCTTGATAAAATAATCAAGTTCATGAAGATAAACATTAGCAAAGAATTGGGAAGTTAAATTTCCTAAAGGCATTCCTACTTTTTGAAATCCTAAACTTGCTTCGCCCCCCCCCCAAACGAAGTATTGCTAGTATTAGCTAAAATTTTCTTGATTAAGAATAACACTTTTTTATCTTGAATTCTTCTATTAATAATATCTATTAATATTTTATGGTCAACTTCCTGAAAATAATGTTTTATATCTGCTTTTAAGCAAAATGCTTCTGAATGTAAATTATTTGTTGCTTTTATTTTAAAATAATCAAATCTTTTAATTGCAAACAACGTTCCTTTTCCAATCCTATTTGCACATGAGTCATAAATAAAGATTTGCTCATAAATTTCTTCTAAAATATGAACTAAAGCATGATGAATCACTCTATCTCTAAAATCTGATTTAGAGATTTTTCTTGTTTTTGGGTCTCTAACAATGAATGTTTCTAATGGTTTTGGAAAATAAGTCTGAATTTTTAGTTCTTCACACAACTGTATTAGATTTTCATTCAAGTTCTTTTCAAACTCAATAACATAAGTCTTTTTTGTTTTTCCTTTTCTTGCTTTTTTATAAGCAAGAATTAAATTTTCAAAAGAAATAATTTTTTCATAGAGATTTTCAGCATTTTCCATAGTATAAAATATCCTGACTTATAGACTATTTCACGAACCCTATTGTCATAGTTCAAGTTCCTGTTGTTGCCATTCAAAACAGACCTGTTGTCAAGATTCCTGAACCACAGGGAACTAATAGCCAATATATCAATTCAGCTTTTCAACTTCACTGAAATTTCTCTCAAGAAATCTCTGTATTTTATGGCTTAAATTTAATCTTAAATAATGCACTAATAAATTGGCATGTAGTCCAACTCACACAAAATAAATCTGTATGAAGTCAGGACAAAAGAGTAAAGAAAGAAGAGTTTTTAATAATTACTTTCCTAATTTTTCAAATAATCCTTTTTTAGCTCCAGAAAAACCAGATTCTTTTAATGCTTTTTCAATGTCTTCTAAAGTATACCTTGTGACATTTCCTAAATTTTTTTGCGGCTCGTTTGCTTCGCAAACTCCGCGTACCCCACGAACCCTATAGTCGCAGTACAAGTACCTGTTGTCGCCATCCAAAACAGACCAGTTGCCAAGATACCTGAACCACAGTTTTCTTACAAAAAAATTCTCTTGTTCATTAACATATTTATTATCAACAATCCATAAAGGCATTTCACTAATTCCTGCTTCTTTTAAAAATGCTCCATATTCTTGAGCTTTTTTCTCATCTCCAAAAGCAAAAACAGTTATTTCATTTTCACCAAATCTTTTTGTTGGAATTGGTTTTTGAGAATAAGAAACATCAATTGAATCTCCTAAAGCTTTTTGAACTTCTTGTTCATCAACATAAAATTCTTTTCCATCTCTATTAGCTTGAGTTGCTTCTATAGCATGTTTCATTATAGGAGAATTTTTTGTAAAAATAACTTTATCTCTCTTAGGAACATAAAGAAAATCTTCCCTTACCCAATTTCCACTTCTTGATACATCTGCACTTTTACCTTCTTGTATTCTTAATCGTGCATTTTCCTCTAAAGAAATAACTCTATACCCTGCTTTCTCTAATTCAACTTTTCCTTGATCAAAAGGCAACTGTGAGTAAGCTAAATCAATTCCTCTTGGTTTCATATCATTAATTATTGCCATGATAATTCAATAATCTCTCTATTTTTAAACCTTTCTATATTGTTACTCTTACTAAAAAGTAACAAAATCATAGTTAGCATTTAATCTCAACACCTCTTCACTTCACCAAACCTTCTGTTTCTAAAGTCTCATAAGCTCTTTTAAGCTCTAAATAAAAATAACTTCTTTTATATTCTCCAAGACGTTCTCTTGCTTCGTTAATTCTAAGTTCTTTTTCTTTACTTTTCAATTGATTCTTAGAAATTAAAAAATGCAAAGATGCAAGCAAAACAGGATCATTTTCTTGTATAGTTTCACTAACTTGCTCTAAAATTTTAACTGAATTTTCACTTAAATTTAATTCAGAAGTATCATAGTCTAAAGAACAAATATCAGCAATATCGCCTCTTATTTCCCCACAACCAACTCTTCCAGAAGTTTCCCAATAAAAATGATAAGGAAAATTAAATCCTTTAGTCTGTGCAAGATAAGCAGTTGCTTCTAATTCTGAAGTGCCTCTTTTACTCACTTCATTTAAATCAATATTTAACTTATCAGCCATTAATTTTAATATAATCTTCTTTTCCATAAATTTATCATTAACATAACATATTTAAGAATTGTTGTGGTAAATAATAAATGGAAAAAAAGAGGCAAACAGCTATAAAACAACTAAAAGCTCTTGATAAACTTGCTCCAAAAGATATGCGTTTAGCAGCAGAATGGAACCAAGATTGGCAGGTTCTTATTTCAACAATTATGTCTGCTCAAACAAGAGATGAAACAACAATTGCTATTTCAAATATTCTCTACAAAAAATATCCTACACTAAAATCACTATCAAATACACCTATAAAAACAATTGAAAAAATAATTCGTCCTGTTAATTATTATAAAACAAAATCTAAGCATATTAAAAAAACATCCAAAATTATCTTAAAACAAGGAGTTCCAAACACACTTGATGAACTTCTAAAACTTCCTGGTGTAGGAAGAAAAGTAGGCAATGTTTACTTAGCAGAATTTCATAAAGCTAATGCAATTGGAGTTGATACGCACTGTTCTAGAGTTTCTCAAAAATTAGGCTGGAGTAAAAACAAACATCCTCATAAAATTGAAAAAGACCTCGAACAACTATTTCCAAAAAGATACTGGTGTTCAATTAATTACATAATCGTGCGTTTCGGCCGTTCTCACACACACAAACAAGAAGATGAAATCTTTAAAAGAATTAAGAAATTAAAATAAATATATAATATGGAAATAAAAAGTTACTTTAATACCAATGAAAAAGAAATAAAATCAAAGAAGTTTAACATATTTATTGGAATAAGTTTAGGAAACAAATACTTTTCAAAAGAGAATATTAAAAAATACATACTATGGGCTTTAGAAAATACAAAAGAAGATGTTCTTATTTTAATTGTAGATAAAATACATTCAATCAATTATGAAATTCTTAATAAATATACCAAAAACAGAGCTGAAAGTGTTGCTTTAAAAAAAGGTATTGAAATGAAACAATCAGTTGAAAAAATAATAAGAAACCTGCCAAAAGAAAAGCAAAAATTAGTAAAAATTTGTTTATGGGATTCTATAACAAAATCAAAAACATACAAACAATCTATTCCTTTTATTCATAAAGAGTTCAAAGAAAATAAATTATTTCATGAGTGTATCATGAAGATAGTTAAAGAAAATTTAGGTAATAAAACTAATAAATTAAATGAAGAGGAGTTAGATAAACTTGCTTTTTATGTTTTAGATGAACTTCCTATTCTTATTCAAGGAGTTGAATTTGAGAATAAAATATATACATTACATCCTTATCCTGGTTTTTCTTTATTAGAAGATTTAATCTTAGGCTTACAAAAAGGCACAATGTTTTCATCTTTGTCAAAAAAGCTTAATATCAAGAATAAAACAGCAGAAGTTGAAGCATATATTGATGATTCTATTATTCCTGGTTAATTTAATTCTAAAAAAAGGTGGTAACAACTCATTTTCCTCGGGGTGAGCGAACAACTTCGCGAAGGAGAAAATAAAACATAAATTACCTAGCTGGGTTGTGAGTTGGTCGGGGAGATGGTGGTGGGATACAACATAAAAAATAATAATCATGTATTGTTAAGTTAGAGGGTGCTGGAGAGGGTAAAAAAATATAATAATTAAAGATATTGAGAAATAATAATGTCTTGCTCTCTTTGTATCCCTTTTGCTTCTTTTAGACTTTTCTGCTTATCTTCTTCTTTTTTATCAAGTTGTTTAACTATCCTTTTTTGTTCTTCTAAAGAAGGCAAAGTTATTTCTAAAGAAGCCATAATTTTGCTATTAAGGGTCTTCCCTTTTGTAGCACTTTGAGTATATGCACCATAATCTAATTTAGGCAATAAGTAATAAAGATATTTAGTTAAAACATTATTGCCCTTTGGTATAATTCCTGCGATTGCTTCATTAGTATAAAGTTCTTTTTCAGCTATACTCACTTTTCCTATAGTTAATTTAAAACTGAAAAGTAGTGTTCCCTTAGGCAATAGTTTCACATTTGAATTTCTTATACCTTCATTAGTAATCTTTTCTTCTGTATCATAAATAAAAGTGTTTTTCATATCCCTTATTTTAACCCATAGATTATTTCCATTCCAATATTTTAATTCTTCTCTTGCTGGAGTTCCACCAATCATAATTTTACAAATATCACCCAATTTAACTCTATTTGTTTTCTTTTTAGTAGATTTTCTATAATTATCCATAGACAATTTAAAATTATTATTTTTTATTCTATCCAATTCTACTGAAAAAGAATGTTCAGAGCTTTCTTTATCTTTCCAAAGTTGTCTGAGGAGAATTAAATCATTTTCTTTAATCGGAGGTCTACCTAATTTACTCCCCGTTTTTCTAAATCCATCTTCTTTTACATCAAAAAACCAAACTTTTTTAGTATGTCCTCTTCTAAAAATTAAAATGCTTGTAGGTTGCCCTGTGTATGGTTTAAAGACAAATTCATGTAGTTTTATTACAGCTTCAACATCATAATTTTCTAAAAGATATTTTCTTACTTTTACATATTCAGAATTTTCATCAAAAAGTAAACCTTCTGGAACAACCACTCCTGCAACTCCATTTTTATTTAAAGCGTCAATAACGTGCTTCAAAAATACAGGATTTGCGTCTTCACTATTAAAACCATACAAACTATTATAATCTGTTTTCTGTGAAAATGGAAAATTAGTTAGCACAACATCATATTCATTTTTTACAGGTTTGCTTAAACTATCCATTTGATTAATATTTGTATGCCCATCCCCGATAATAATCATATTCATTTTTGCTATTTTTGATGTGCCTGTTAATTCTCTGCCATAAATGGTTTTTTCTTTAAGAAATTCTATATTCTCCTTTGTTTGTTTACACTTTCTTTTTATATGTTTAAATGCTTCAATCAAGAAACCACCCGTGCCACAGCAAGGGTCATAAATTTTATCCTGAAATTTAGGGTCTGTTAACTCTACAATTAATTTTACTATATGTCTCGGAGTGAAATATTCCCCTAAATCTGTTCCAACACTCACAGCTTTTTTCAAAAAATATTCAAAAGCATCTCCTTTAATATCACTATCAGTATCAAGTAATTTTAACTTTGAAAGTTTATCAACTATCTTCTTTAGGTTTTCTGGATTTTTTATTAATAATTCTTTTTGAAATACATCCCCACTATGATTATATTTATCAACAAGTCTGGGTAAGATTATATTATTAATATATTCCAACATTCTTTCAGCATCAAGTTGATAAAAACTTTCCCAACAATATTTTTTTTCTAAAATTCTTCCTTCTCCAATATTATCTCTATCTTCTTCTATTTCGCTAATTAACTTTAAGAAAAGAAGATTTGAAAATTCTGTAAATCTTTCTACTCCTTCTCTTAATCCTTCTTTTCTTAAAAGTCCATCTGCTTCTTCAAAGATTTTTATTAGTTCTCTTTTTGTATATGCTACTTTATCAGGAGAAAATACAAATGCTCCTTCTTCTACGAATTTTAATAGTTGCTTTTCTGTTAGAAAATCTGTAATAACATCTTCATCAATTTTAAGTGTTGAGTTGCTTCTTATATCAAATGTTTCTATAATTGTTCCATCTGTAACAAATATTATTTTAATATCCAAAGGTTTAGCATATAAATCAATTGCTTGTTCTAACGCTTTTTTTAAACTTTGTCCACTTCTTTTAGCTTCTATTATTGCTATCGGCTCATCTGTCTTTGATTTATATAAAACATAATCAGGAAATTTTCCATTTAATTTTTTCTTTTGTTCTGTTGTTTTTACTCTTTCTGTAAAAACACTACAATTTTCAGAAGTTTCATCTGTGTTCCAACCAAGATTATTAAGAATTAAATCAATCTTTTTACGAGTAGCACTTTCTAATAAATTTGTCCTTTCTCCCATTTTATAATTAGTAAAATGCCCCTTAAGAACTTTGCGTTCGTTTCTTACTACTTTAGAAGGACATGTTCGTTTTTTCATATTGCACCTTTGCTTAATTGTATTAATTCCAACCATTTATTATTATCCGTTAATTTAAAATCAGTAGCTAATTCATAAGGACAGCATTTTATAGCTTGATGTAAATTTATGAAATTGTAATAAATTTCAAAACCTTTCATTATTGCATTTGCAGAAGAAATACTGCCGTGAAATCCCCTCATTACTTTTGTTCTTGCTCTTGCGTTGTTGTGTAGTCTTTCAATAAGATGATTAAAATTTCCTTCATCTTTAATTGAAACAACTCTATTATGAATTACATTAAATTTTCCTATTTTATTATTGTATCCAAATACTTTCTTAATCACTCTTGGATAAGCCCTTAATCCATCAGTAGTCATTATTTTAATTTGATTATCTGTTCTATCCTTTATTTTTATCATTACTGTCTTAATATCTCTTATACTCCTTGTTTTCATATATTCAGCAGAAAGGATAAATCTTGTTTCAGTATCTACATTATCAATAAAAAAGTTCTTTTCTGTTCCTTCTCTTGAATGTTTTTTATGATTTTTTCTTCTGTGATATTCTATTTCATCTGTCTGGGCTTCTTCGCCTACTTTTAATTTTAGCTTGTTTGTGAATTTGCTTATCATCTTGCTGTATTTCACAACCCAATTATAAACAGAAACATTAGAAGCATTATGGGGGAAAAACATAGCCAGATGACCCTGAACGCCACGAGTAGAAGCCCCACGATAGAATAGGTCTACTGATTGAGTTATTTTCAGAGAACTATTTCTCATTCTAAAGAAGCCATCATCAAGAACAAATCTCTTATTACATTCAAGACATTTATATCTCTGAATAAGCCCTCTATTCTCGGTTTTTCTCTTGCCGTCTTTCTTTATGTTTTCTGACTTACACATTGAACATATTATTTTTGTTTCCATAATATATTTAGGTATCTAACCTTTATATATCTTTAGGTATCTAAATGGTATATATTTGGGTATCTAAATGTTTATAAACTCTTAGGTATCTAATATTATATGAAACTACAAAGTCAGGTGAGCAGAAAGTATGGTGATACAGAATATAAGAAATCTTGGATAGTCATATCCCAAAAACTTCTTAAAAAGTTGGGTTGGAAGTCAGGACAGGAACTTAAAGCCGAAACAAAAGAGGGGAAATTGATTATTGAAAAGGATTAAATTTTTTTGAGATGATTAACTCCCGCTAACTTAACAATAATAATCACAAACTTTTTATACCCTTCCTTATTCATATTTTCATGGCAGAAAAAAGTTCTGGAATAAGTGTACCCGGTGGATTTGGCGGATTAATGCGTTATTCAGAAGAATATGAAAGCAAATTCATGCTAAAACCAGGTTATGTAATAGCTTTTGTAGTTCTAATTGTATTATTCAGAGTTATTGTTCCTTTATTTATGAAATTACCAACTGCTTAATAATTTTAAATAAAAATAAATTAAAAAATAACAGTTTAAAATGTTTAATTTAGATCCTAAAAAAATGCAGGCAATGATGAAGCAAATGGGCATCAAACAAGAAGAAATACCTGCTTCTAAAGTTACAATAGAAAAAGAAGATGGTTCTAAGATAATAATTAATAATCCATCTGTCCAGAAAATTAATATGCAGGGAAATGATTCTTTTCAAATAGCAGGAGATGTTAGTGAAGAAGAAAGTGGAATCGCAGGTTCATTCAATGAAGAGGATGTTAAAACAGTAATGGAAAAAACAAATTGTTCAAAAGAAAAAGCTAAAGAAGCTCTTGAAAAAACAGGTGATTTAGCAGAAGCAATTTTAATGCTAAGCTAAAGCTTAAACTAAAAGCTATTTTTAATAATATAAATTTTTAAAAATTCAAGAAACACTTTAAAAATATGACAAAAGAAACTGCAATAAAAGAAGCTAAAGGTAAAAGATTAGAAGTTGAATTAGAAGGAGAATTGTGTGAATCAGGCTTAATAGACAGGCATGGCTGTGTTATGGGCCCAAAGTTTTTTGTCAGTTTGCGTATTCCAAAATATATTTCTAGAGAACTTGCAGAAAATGCAATTGATAATGGTTACAAACCAAATGATAAAATAAAGTATAAAGCTACTTTTGAGATTGTTGATTAAAAATTATATTAATTTCTAAAACATCTAATTACATCAAAAAATCCATGTGTTTCTGTTTGGATTTTAGGATGATCCAAAATTGAAACACAAATTAAACAATACCACCTTTTAAAAAATGTGGTTTCAATTTATGGACATGGAAAAATTCATTGAATATCTTCAAGAAGCAGAAAAAAAGATTAAAACAGCTGACCATTTAATTTATATGACATATCCTTTAATTCAGGATAAAAAAATATTTTTAACAGCATTATCTGAGATTCATAATGCTATAATTTCTATAATAAGTTCAATATTACAATATGAGTATATCTATAAAAGAATTGATTTATCAAAAGATGCAAAAATTAATCTTCAGACTTTCATAAATAATTGTGCTCCTTCATATGACATAACAGATATAGAAATAAAAACAATAAAAGAAATAATCTCGTTATCAGAATTACATAGAAAATCAGTTATGGAATTTCTAAAAAATGATAAAATAGTAATTCTTTCTGAATATCTGCAGCCAGAAATATTAACCCTAGACAAGAATAAAGAATTTCTTTTAATTAGCAAACAAATTTTGAGAAAAACAGCTTCAAAAATGCTAAAAAATAGATACTAGTCAGTAATAAAAAAATAAGGCTGTCAAAGAAAAGTATAAATACTTGGCTTTGTTATAAAATCATGCCGAAAAATTTATCTAATAATCGCGTGAGGGAAAGTGGAAGAAATAATTCAAGAAAAAATAAGTGCAGACCATCTGCTTTATGTAAGTTTGAAATACACAAAAACGTGTGATGTTATAGTTAATTTAATTCTCAGATGGAGGCGAATGATCGAAGTTAGTATAGAAAAAGTATTAAAACATGCTAAAAAAAGAAAGAAAATTTCATCTATACCTGCCAGTCCTGTAGGAAAACTAGAAAAAATTAAAGAATTATTCAAAAAAGATAAGTCATTCCTAGATACTATTGAAATGTATGAAATGTTCAGGAAAATTGAAGAATTAAGAAAAGAAAGAATTGGTGAATTTAGAAAGAATGTTACATTAAAAGTGTTTTATAGGGGAAAAGAAATAAACATAAATTTAGATATGCTTAAAGAATATGCTTCAAACTTAGAAAAGTTTATAAGCACAATTAAGCAGTTCTTATCAAGTTAAAGTCAGGAGAAAATTAAAAATTCTCACTTTTATTAAAATGTCAAAACTGATTGTGATAACTTCAGGAAAAGGGGGTGTAGGCAAGACAACCACTGCAATTAACTTAGCAGCTGCAATAAACTATTTTAAAAAGGATGTTCTTATTATAGATGGTAACTTAACAACTCCAAATGTAGGGTTGCATTTAGGCTCTCCAGAAGTCCCAGTTAACTTAAATCATGTTTTGCTTGAAAAGGCTGATCCTATTGAAGCTGTTTATGAACATGAATCAGGAATAAAAATAGTTCCTTCTTCTCTTTCTATTAAAGAGCTTAAAAAAATAAAGCCGGAAAAATTAAAAGAATTCAAAAATGATTTTAAAAAAATAGCAGAATATGTTATAGTAGACAGTGCAGCTGGTTTAGGAATAGAAGCAACTCATGCTATTGAAATGGCAGATGAAATAATTGTAGTAACAAATCCAGAACTTCCAGCTATTACAGACGCTTTAAAAACTGTAAAATTAGCAGAGCAAATGAAAAGACCGATTTTAGGGATTATTGTAACAAGAGTTAAAAGGAATAACATTGAAATGCATCCAGACAATGTTAAAGAAATGCTTGAAGCTCCGATTTTAGGAATGATTCCTGAAGATATAAAAGTTCAAGAATCAATTTTATTAAAAGATGCAGTTGTTCACACACATCCAAGAAGCAATTCAGCTAGAGCATACAAGGAAATTGCAGCAAGAATAACAGGAAAAGAGTATGATTCATCAATAGATAAACCTACTTTATGGGATAGATGGCAAGGAAGAGTGTAATTA